>Ga0209653_1000163_pt1 | contig 58353 bp, 45 predicted proteins | sample SaaInl6LU_22_DNA_FD_184644 | JGI IMG/M metagenome (GOLD analysis project Ga0209653, IMG submission 184644) | Marine microbial communities from expanding oxygen minimum zones in the Saanich Inlet - ESP_116LU_22_DNA (SPAdes) (version 2) | ecosystem: Environmental > Aquatic > Marine > Intertidal... | reverse complement strand
CTATCAGTGTGGAAGATTATAATGCAGCTTGTCGCTCTGCAGTGATGCGCTACACCGACGTATGGAACGATCTTACCGAGAAAATGGGCTATTGGGTTAATATGGATGACCCCTATGTAACCTATCAGCCCAAATATATGGAATCGGTATGGTGGTTACTCAAACAGATTTACGACAAAAAATTACTCTACAAGGGATACACAATTCAGCCTTATTCGCCAAAGGCGGGAACAGGCTTGAGCTCACACGAGCTCAATCAGCCAGGCACCTACCAAGATGTTACAGACACTACCGTAACAGCGCAATTCAAGGCCAATGGCAATACCTTACCTGAAATTTTAAAAGGAGATGTTCCGCTATATTTTTTGGCATGGACTACCACGCCATGGACACTCCCTAGCAATACAGCACTGACCGTTGGGCCCAAAATTAACTATGCCGTAATTAGGACATTCAATCAGTACACCTTTGAGCCAATTCGAGTGGTCTTGGCCGAGGCTTTAGTGCACAAGCAATTTACGGGAGTGTACGAAATGGCTGAAACTCTGGAGGGATACAATCCAGAGTCAAAGAAAATTCCTTTTGTCAAAGAAAATTCAATTCTAGGATCCGACTTGGTGGACATCCGTTATGAGCAATTGTTGCCCTATGCCCAACCGCACAACCATCCTCAAAATGCATTTCGAGTTATTTTAGGAGATTTTGTGACTACCGAGGACGGCACAGGTATTGTTCATACGGCACCAACCTTTGGTGCAGATGATGCTCTCGTGGCTAAACAAGCGATTCCTGAAATTCCTCCCTTGCTTGTTAAAGACAACCAAGACAAATTAGTGCCTTTGGTAGATTTGCAGGGCCGCTTTCGCCCAGAAGTTACTGACTTTGCCGGCCAGTACGTTAAAAATGACTATTATCCTATTGGTGAGGCCCCAGAAAAATCTGTGGACGTTGCAATTGCCATTAAATTAAAAACTGAAAACAAGGCTTTCAAAGTTGAAAAGTACAAGCACAGTTATCCCAATTGCTGGCGTACCGACAAGCCTATATTATATTACCCTCTTGACTCATGGTTTATCAAGGCCACAGCGGTTAAGTCGAGAATGACTGAACTCAATAATACCATCAATTGGAAGCCTAAATCTACAGGTGAAGGCCGATTTGGGAACTGGCTAGCCAATGCCAATGATTGGAATTTATCGCGATCGAGATACTGGGGGATTCCTTTGCCCATATGGAGGACTGAGGATGGCTCGGAGGAAAAGTGCCTGGGTTCCGTGGAGGAGTTGATTCGAGAAATTGAGCGATCCGTTCATTCTGGTCATATGTCAAAACAGCCCTTCGAAGGGTTTGTGATAGGGGACCAATCGGATGATAATTACGCCAAAATAGACCTCCATAAAAACATTGTAGATCAAATTATACTGACATCCGAAACTGGCCAACCCATGAGGCGGGAATCCGATTTGATCGATGTGTGGTTCGATTCTGGAGCAATGCCCTACGCCCAATGGCATTATCCATTTGAGAACAAGGATAAAATTGATGATTCCAAAGCATTTCCTGCCGATTTTATTGCCGAAGGTGTCGATCAAACTAGAGGTTGGTTTTATACTTTACACGCTATTGCAACTTTGGTTTTTGATCAAGTGGCCTACAAGAATGTCGTCTCAAATGGTCTGGTACTCGATAAAAATGGACAAAAAATGTCCAAGAGATTAGGCAATGCAGTTGACCCATTCGAAACCATCGAAACCTTTGGGCCTGACGCTACCAGATGGTATATGATCAGCAATGCTAATCCTTGGGATAACCTTAAATTTGATCTCGATGGAATCACAGAGGTGAGAAGAAAATTCTTTGGAACGCTCTACAATACCTATTCTTTTTTTACCCTCTACGCCAATGTAGACGGTTTTACCTATGATGAGCCTGAAGTCCAAATGACTCACCGCCCCGAATTGGATCGCTGGATTTTATCAGCTTTACAAACCTTGATCGCAGAGGTAGATCAATTTTATTCGGACTACGAGCCAACAAAAGCCGCTCGGGCTATCTCTGACTTTACACAAGATTTTTTGAGTAATTGGTACGTTAGATTGAGCAGAAGACGCTTTTGGAAAGGTGATTATCAGGAAGACAAAATATCGGCCTACCAAACCCTGCACACCTGTTTGGTTACTATTGCTCAACTAAGTGCGCCTATTGCGCCATTTTATATGGATCATTTATACAGAGATTTGATGTCTGGAACAAGCAAAAGCACCGCCGAAAGTGTTCACCTATCTGACTTCCCGAGTCCAAACCCGAAATTGGTAGATCAGGCATTGGACAGCAAAATGGGACTGGCTAAATCTATAGCTTCTTTGACCTTATCCTTGAGAGCAAAAGAAAAAATAAAAGTACGCCAACCATTGCAAAAAATTATGGTTCCCGTGCTGAATGAGCAACACCGTACTGAGCTTTTGGCGGTAACAGCATTGATTAAGAGTGAAGTTAATGTCAAAGAAATTGAACTAATTTCGGAAACTTCAAATATTTTAGTCAAGCAAATTAAGCCGAATTTCAAAACCCTTGGGCCTCGTTTTGGCCAAGATATGAAGGCAGTAGCTGCCGCCATTCAAGCCTTGGACTCAAAGGCTATTAGCGAAATTGAACGAAATGGTAAATTGCCCATCTCAGTTAATGAAAAATATATTACTTTAGATCGCTCTGATGTTGAGATTAGTTCTCAAGATATCGAGGGTTGGCTGGTTGCTTCCGACGGCGAAAATACTGTGGCTCTCGATCTTCATGTGAGTGACGAATTGAGAAATGAGGGCGTGGCTAGGGAACTGGTCAATAGGATTCAAAATTTGAGAAAAGATTCGGGATATGAAGTAACCGATAGAATTTCTATTCAGTTGTCTGCTGATCCTGTTCTCAATTTGGCCGTTGAAGGATTTGGACAATATATAAAAGAGGAAACCCTGGCTGATGTCATCGAGATTATGCCAGTACTTGACCAAGGAATTGAATTGTCTTTTGACAATATTTTGAGTAGATTAAATATTTTTAAAAATTAGGAATATGACACAAGAAAACACTGTTAGATATTCAGATGCCGATTTGTTAGAATTTAAACAATTGATTCATGACAAAATTGAAAAAGCACAACACGATTTAGAATTGATCAAAAGTGCATATATGAACGATTTAGACAATGGAACTGATGATACATCACCTACATTCAAGGCCTTTGAAGAAGGAAGTGTTGTGATGAGTAAAGAAGCAAATTCACAGCTGGCCATACGTCAAGAAAAATTTATCAGAGATTTGAAAAACGCTTTGATACGGATAGAGAATAAAACCTATGGCGTTTGTCGCGTTACTGGCAAGCTGATCAATAAGGATCGCCTTAAATTAGTGCCACACGCTACTTTGAGCATTGAAGCCAAAAACATGCAGTAACTTACCTTCTGAGTATTTTGGTGAAATTCCTTTTGTCGGTGGAATGACATGTTAATAGGAGTTCTCGAATCGATTTTTAACGCCCAAAATCATTCGAACAGAACTTGTTGAGTAACAACAATCTCAAAATGCCCAACGGGTGATAATTAGATTTCTCGAAAGTTAAAAATCTGATTAGGGCTGACTACATAATGAAGAGAAACATCTGTTTCTTCAATTTCAGATATCGCATTTTCAGGCTCGAAAAAACTCAATCCAACGGTAATTACCTCGCCATGACATTGAGATAAAAATCTATCATAATATCCCTTGCCGTATCCTACACGCTGTCCCTTTTGATCGTAGGCAAGCAATGGAACAAAGACCACATCAATCTCATCAGGGTTTATTACTCTACCACCATCTGGTTCATCAATGCCCATGGTATTGGTGTAAAAACGAGTGTCGGAGGTCAATTCGTAATGATTGAGGCCCTGAGTTTCTGGGATCATTTTTGGAACTGCGATGCGCTTGTTTTTACCCATTAAAGCCGATATAAGCGATGTTGTATCGACCTCATTCATTGTAGGAATGCTCAAAAACACATGAAACAACTCTTGATCCCAGATAGGAAGCTTCAGGCATTGGTTGGTTATCGCCAAACTCAACCGATCAATCTGATCACGGCTCAGCTCTTTGCGCCGTTGCTTATAGGTGCTTCTTAGTTGTTTCTTATTCATGACTGTATTTGGTCGATATGTGAAATAATGCATCACCGTTGTAGACCAGAGGTGCTTCATTGATATTAAAAATATAACCAGAATTAGTGGATTTTATTTTGCGATTGAATTTTCCAAATGGGTCCGTTATTTCGCCAATAATATCTCCCTCTGCCACTAAATCGCCAAGTCGAATGCAGGCCTGAAACATGCCTGAGTGTTTGGCTCTAATCCAGTGACTTTTTTCAACTATAATCGAACTTTGTTTGGGTGTTGGAGGGTGCAATTTGGCAGGTATCATTTTTAAATGCGCTAGCACTCGTTTAGCTCCTGACAGGCCGTGTTCAATGATTTCTTGATCCAAATGATTTGATTTTCCTCCTTCAAATAACAACATGGGAACACCTTGTTTTTGGCAGGAAGCTCGGAATGATTTGGCTAACAATCTGGAGTGTACAATAAAGGGTGCGCCGAACAATTGGGCCAAGGGTTTTAATTCGGGTCGGTTGGGATTAATTCTAATTTGAGCAGCGTTGAATCTGTCTGCTCCACCAGTGTGAAAGTCAACGACATAATCGACCAAGGGGAGAAAGCCTGTCACCAGTTCATGAGCAACCCGACTAGCTAGAGATCCCTTATTGCTTCCTGGGAAAGCTCTGTTAAGATCCCGCCCATCAGGAAAATTTCGAGACTTATTTAGAAATCCAAAAATATTTATCACCGGAATACAGATAACTGTACCAATGAGAGGGCGGTTAATTTTACTTGCGATGAGTTCTCTAATTATAGCAACGCCACTGACTTCATCTCCATGGACACCAGCCGTAAAAAGTACTGTTGGTCCTGGTTTTTTGGATCTATTCACTAAAATGGGGACATTGACTGCAGTTCTGGAATGTAACTTGGCCAAACTGAAATTGAGTTCGACGTTATCGCCTGGCTCGATCTCAGTACCTAACAGAACAAAGCGCTTTGATTTGGTGTTCATTTCAAATTCCGTTCAATGAAAGTGATGATGCTTTTAGAAATATTCTTTTCGGATGCGGCTTCTATACCTTCGAGCCCTGGAGAAGAGTTGATTTCCATTAATAATGGACCGCGGTTGGATCTCAAAATATCGACGCCACAAATGGGAAGTTTGAGTGCCTGTGCAGATTTAACTGCTAAGTGGATTTCTTCCGGTGATAATTTGACATAATTGGCAGTGCCGCCTCTGTGCAGATTGGATCTGAACTCACCTGGTTTCCCCTGGCGAATCATTGCTCCTACCACTTGCCCATCAACAATGAATGCCCGAAGGTCGGCTCCGTTTGCTTCTTTAATAAACTCTTGAACAATGACTCGGGCTTCAAGTCCGTTGAAAGCCTCAAGAACTGAGGTGGCAGCATTGATAGTCTCCGCCAATACCACACCCAAACCCTGCGTGCCTTCCAATAATTTGATAATAACTGGGGTACCACCGACTTGCTGTATCACTTCTTCCACATCACGGGAATAGTTCGTAAAAACTGTTTTTGGCATTCCAATACCAGCTTTGGTCAATAATTGAAGGGATCGCAATTTATCGCGTGACTTGATAATGGCCTCTGACCTTACTGTGGTAAAAACCCCCATCATTTCAAATTGTCGGACTACGGCGCAGCCATAGAAGGTCAAACTTGTGCCAATCCGTGGAATTACAGCATCAATATCGTTTAGATATCGATCGCGATAATAAATGGCTGGACGTTCTTGTTCAATGATCAGGTCGCACTTTAAAGGGTCAATCACTTCTGCGGAGTGCCCCCTTTTTTCAGCTTCTTCTACTAGTCTTCGCGTAGAATATAGGCGCTCGTTTTGGGACAGAATAACTAACTTCATGTGCTCTTTATTAGGAGCCAAATATAGTTAAATTTGCATATCAAAAAAGTGATTTCCTAATGGTCTAATCAGTTTACTCGCTTTAGTTTTCGGACAAAACGGCTATCTTTGAAAAATGACTCAAAACCCCTTGGAAATACAATTAAAAACACTTCCTGAATCGGCAGGGGTATATCAGTATTTTGATTCTGAAGATCAGTTGATTTATGTGGGCAAGGCTAAGAATATCAAAAAAAGAGTTAGATCATACTTTACCAAACAGCAGCAAAGTGGTAAAACAAGGGCCTTAGTCAGAAAAATTGCAAGAGTGTCTCATATTGTAGTGACCTCAGAAAAGGACGCTCTGTTGCTCGAGAATAATCTTATCAAAGAAAATCGACCGCGCTACAATGTGCTTCTTAAGGACGACAAAACGTATCCTTGGATTTGTATCAAGAAAGAACGCTTTCCACGGGTATTTTCGACCAGAAGATTCATTAATGACGGGTCTAAATATTTCGGTCCCTATACTAGCGGCAAAACAGTGCATACTTTGCTGGGATTGATTAAGGATTTATATGGATTGAGAACCTGTAATTACGATTTGTCGGAAGCCAAGATAGAGGACAAAAAATATAAGGTGTGCTTAGAATATCACCTGGGCAATTGCAAAGGTGCTTGCGAAAACAGAGAGTCTGAGGGGTCGTATCAATTGAAAATTAATGCTATTTCGGATATTTTGAAGGGTAATTTTGGGGCAGCGCAGCAAAATTTTAAATCTGAAATGATGCGTCTTTCCGAAGAAATGAAGTTTGAAGAAGCACAGCGTATCAAAGAAAAAATGGATACGCTCGAAAACTATCAAAGCAAGTCAACGATTGTCAACCCTAAGATTTCGAATGTTGATGTATTCTCTATTGTAAGCGATTCCACTCATGCTTATGTCAATTTTTTACAGGTTTCTTTCGGTGCGATTATTCGGTCTCATACCTTAGAATTGAAAAAGAAATTAGACGAAAAAGATGAAGATTTATTGGCCCTTGCGATTGTGGAACTGCGCAATCGATTTGACCTTGATTCCAATGAACTTTACCTGCCTTTTCTTTTAGATTTAGGTGAGGAACTAAAAATCACCGTCCCTCAAGTTGGCGATAAAAAGCACTTGGTAGATTTGTCTCGACGCAATGCGGCATATTACAGAATGGAACGCTTTAAGCAAATCAAGATGGTTGATCCAGATCGGCACGCCGATCGCATTATGGCACAGATGAAGTCCGATCTGCGTCTTTCAGAAGAGCCGCGTCATATTGAATGTTTTGACAATTCCAATATCCAAGGAACGAATCCTGTCGCTGCTTGTGTGGTTTTTAAAAACGGCAAACCCAGCAAGGCTGATTACCGACATTTCAATATCAAAACGGTTGAAGGTCCCGATGATTTCGCATCAATGGAAGAGGTGGTATACAGAAGATACAAACGCTTGATCGATGAAAACCAAAGCCTTCCGCAACTGATTATTGTTGATGGTGGTAAGGGTCAATTGAGTGCTGGTTTGAAAAGCTTGGACCGTTTAAATTTACGCGGCAAGGTGGCCATTATTGGTATTGCTAAAAGATTAGAAGAAATTTACTTCCCTAAGGACCCTATTCCATTGTACTTGGACAAAAAAAGTGAGTCGTTGAAAATAATCCAACAATTGAGAAACGAGGCCCATAGGTTCGGTATAACCCACCACAGGGGTAAGCGAATTAGCGGAGCCCTTCAAACTTCACTATGGGAAATACCTGGTATTGGGACCAAAACAGCAGAAATTTTACTCAAGCATTTTAAGTCTGCTAAACGGGTTTCTTACGCTAAAATTGACGAACTTGAACCGATAATTGGTCCATCAAAAGCGGAGAGAGTATATCACCATTATAACCCCCTATCAAATGAGTCGAATTAGTTTAGGCCTATTGTTTTTTTGTACAATGCTACTCCATGCACAAGAGCCACCAAAATTGGGCTTGGTTCTGAGTGGAGGAGGCGCCAAAGGTTTGGCGCATGTGGGCGTTCTCAAGGTCATTGACAGCCTAGGAATTAAAATTGATTATATCGCTGGAACAAGTATGGGAGCGGTGGTTGGAGGATTGTACGCCTCTGGCTATTCGGGCAAGCAATTGGAGGCCTATTTAAAACAGATCGATTTCGATGTGCTTATAAATGACCGACTACCAAGGGCGTCTAAAACCTTTTATGAGAGAGGAATCGACGAGAGATATGCCCTTGCTTTGCCTTTTACCAATTTTAAAATTCAATTGCCAGAGTCTGTTTCGAGAGGTCAAAATGTGTTTAATACCTTGACCAAAATGACATTTCATGTAAGTGATATCAAATCATTTGATCAGCTTCCTATTCCTTTTTTTTGCATAGCTACAGACATAGAAACAGGTGAAGGCGTTGTTCTCAATTCTGGTAATCTGGCTCAAGCTATTAGTGCCAGTGCAGCGTTCCCTACTTTACTGCAACCAGTGAATATCGATGGCCGCTTGTATATCGATGGCGGGGTTGTCAGCAATTATCCCATCGACGCTCTTCGAGCCGTGGGAGTAGATTTAGTTATTGGGGTTGATGTTCAAAATGAACTAGCCAGTCGAGATGAACTGAATTCTGCAACAGCTATAATTTCTCAAATCAGCAATTACCGCACCCATCAACAAATGTCAGGTCTGATTCCTAAAACAGATCTTTACATCAACCCAAAAGTGCAAAATCATTCTGTGATAGATTTTTCTAGCTCAGATGCTATTATACTCAAAGGTGAGCAGGAAGCCAATAAACACCTTATAGCATTGTCGCAAGTGGCAAAACAATTCCCCCGACATCAGCCCAAGAAAGTCGTTCAATCAAAAGATTCTGTTGATATTCGGAAAATTGACATTTTTGGCAATCAAAAATATCCTCGTAATTATATCTTAGGAAAAATTAAATTGAAAGAACCAAAAATTGTTTCGTTCGACGATTTTGGTCAAGGGGTTAATAATTTGATGGCAACCAATAATTTCGAAAGGCTTTATTATGAATTTCATGCTCGCGACGAAGGCTTTGATTTATGGCTTTTTCCCGATGAAAGTAAAAACACAAGATTGGTCAAACTAGGGCTCCACTACGACCAGCTTTTTAAAAGTGCTGCCTTAATCAATTTGACACAAAAACAAGCTTTCTTAAAGAATGATGTCCTGTCCCTAGATTTGATATTAGGCGAAAATATGCGTTATAATTTTGAATATTATATCGACAAGGGGTTTTATTGGAGCGTTGGGCTCCGAGCCCGATTTGACAGATTTCAATCCTCTGTAGATCCAAATACTTTCGTTCCAGGTTACGAAATACTGGAGGGCGTAAGGTCAATATTAATTGACATGGATCAATTTTCAAATACTTTTTACCTTCAAACACTATTTCCCAAAGACTTTATGCTTACCATAGGAGCAGAACATAAAAGACTGCGAATTGCGTCTCAAACCATTTCAGAATTGGACAATAATACTCCAATAGTCTTTTTTAATAATAATTTGCTCAGTCTTAAAGGAATGTTGAAGTTTGACAACTTAGACAGCAAGTTTTTTCCAACCAAAGGATTTTTGTTTGAGGGCCAAGCAGACTGGTATCTCTCTAGCAATTCACAGGATTTTGAGCCGTTTTTGACTACTCATGGCTATTTTGGAAAAACATGGCAATTGTCCGATAAAGTTGCCACTACCATGAGTACGTCAGGAGGATTTACCATTGGTCAGAATCCTATTGGGTTTTTCAATTTTGGCCTCGGGGGTAATGTTCGCCATCAAATCAACAATTATATCCCTTTCTATGGTTACCGTCCTTTAACTCTTATTGGTGAAGACTTTGTGAAGGCCACATTTGTCATAGATTACAACATATACAACAGGCATCATTTGAAGTTTTTAGTCAATGGAGGCCATGTGGATGACCGACTGTGGGCTTCAGGCCAATGGGCCACCGCACCGACGCATACAGGATTGGCAGCAATTTATGCCCTAGACTCATTTCTCGGGCCAGTTGAATTTACCTATTCCTACGAACCAAAGGCTCATCAAAGTCTGTGGATGGTAAACTTCGGTTTTTGGTTTTAAAATTGTACGCTTCCCTTTTTTTTTGCGATATTTGTTAGACCTCAAATTCGCTAAAACTTTAAATCAAACACATGCCATTTTATCACAAACTTGGTGAGGTTCCGCAAAAGCGACATACCATTTTTAAAAACCCAAAAGGGGGCTACTACTATGAGCAACTTTTTGGCACCATTGGCTTTGACGGAATGTCGACCAATTCCTACCACGTTCATCGTCCTACTCAAGTAAAAAAAATTGGAGAGGGTATAGATTGTCAACCTAAAATTGCTAAAAAAGTAAATATGCACTCTCTGAGACTGAAAGGTTTTGAGGTGCCGCCGGCCATAGATTATTTAGAGAGTAGAACACCAATTTTAGTCAATAGCGATTGTCATATCGTTTTGGCTGCCCCACAACAAACCACCTCGGATTACTTTTATAAAAATACCGATGCCGATGAAATGATATTCATTCATAAAGGTTCGGGAAAGCTTAGAACTCAACTTGGTAATCTGAATTTTAAGTATGGAGATTATCTGGTTATTCCCAGAGGAATGATCTACAAAATTGATTTTGACAACACGGACAACAGGCTGTTCATTGTTGAGTCTTTTCATCCCATATACACCCCAAAACGCTATCGCAATTGGTTTGGACAATTATTAGAGCATTCGCCTTTCTGTGAAAGAGACATCAGACAGCCAAATGAGCTAGAAACCCACGATGAAATTGGCGAATTCACCATTAAGTTGAAAAAAGGTGGCCTGATGTTCGATATGGTCTATGCTACGCATCCTTTCGATGTGGTTGGCTACGACGGTTTTAACTATCCATATGCCTTGTCCATTCACGATTTTGAGCCAATCACTGGTCGGGTACACCAACCTCCGCCAGTACACCAAACATTTGAGACCAGTGCTTTTGTGGTCTGCAGTTTTGTGCCAAGACTTTATGACTATCATCCAGAGGCCATACCAGCCCCTTACAATCATAGCAATATAGATAGTGATGAAGTCCTATATTATGTAGATGGCGATTTCATGAGTAGAAACGATATTGGGCCAGGGCATATTTCACTGCATCCAGCAGGAATTCCACATGGGCCTCATCCAGGAGCCATGGAGCGAAGTATTGGCCAAACAAAGACTGACGAGTTGGCGGTTATGGTCGACACCTTTAAACCATTACAAGTAACAGAAGCCGCAATGAAAATTTCGGACGGAACGTATTTTCAATCGTGGCTTGAACCCGAATCAAAATAATATCAAATGAGTAAAAGTATTAGCCCCGTTGAATACGGATTAGAAAAAATATTTGAAGAGGCAGAGGATTTTTTACCTCTTCTTGGAACTGATTATGTCGAATTGTACGTTGGTAATGCGAAACAATCGGCTCATTATTATCAAACAGCATTTGGATTTCAGCCTTTGGCTTATTCTGGTTTAGAAACAGGGTCAAAGGATCGGGCTAGTTATGTGTTGCAGCAAGATAAAATTAGATTGGTTTTAACCACACCATTGAAAAGCGACTCACCAATTCAAGCCCATTTAAAAAAACATGGAGACGGTGTCAAGGTTATTGCCCTATGGGTAGAAGATGCACGTCAAGCCTATGAGGCTACAGTGTCTCGAGGAGCCAAATCATTTTTTGAGCCTCAGGAAGAATCCGACGAGCACGGTAGCGTAGTTAGGGCTGGGATTCATACCTATGGCGATACAGTACATGTTTTTGTGGAAAGACGCCATTACAAGGGTTTGTTTTTGCCGGGTTATCGCGCGTGGAACCCCAGCTATCGACCTGCTCCTATAGGACTGAAATATGTCGATCATATGGTAGGTAATGTGGGATGGGGTGAAATGAATCAGTGGGTTAAGTGGTATGAAGACGTTATGGGATTTGTCAATTTCTTGAGTTTTGATGACAAACAAATTCATACGGAATACTCTGCCTTGATGAGTAAAGTGATGAGCAATGGCAATGGGCGAATAAAATTTCCTATTAATGAGCCAGCCAAAGGCAAGAAAAAATCACAAATCGAAGAGTATTTGGATTTTTATGAAGGGCCAGGCGTACAACACATTGCTGTTGCTACCAACGATATATTAAGTACGGTTAAGGCTTTGCAAGAAAGAGGAGTAGAATTTTTACCACCACCACCACAGTCCTATTACGATGCTATACCTGAGCGATTAGGTGCGCACAATCATATGATTAAAGAAGATATTAAAGAATTGCAAAAACTTTCTGTATTGGTGGATGCCGATGAAGAGGGTTATTTGCTACAAATATTTACAAAGCCCATTCAAGATCGACCGACTCTATTTTTTGAAATCATACAAAGAATGGGAGCCCGAGGATTTGGAGCGGGCAATTTCAAGGCACTTTTTGAATCGATTGAACGAGAACAAGCACAGCGTGGAACATTATAAGCAGGTCGAATTGTTTTGGAATGCTTCTTGCATTAATTGGAGCAAAAGGAGAGGTCAATGAGAAGATGGGTTTTAGTAGTTGCTTTTTTGTTGAATCAATTGGCTGGGGCACAGTCTGAAGTTTTCCAAGGTGGAGAATGGTTCAAGTTTAAGATGAGTTACAGCGGTTGGCTCAAGGCAGGTGATGCTACTTTATCTGTGAAAGAAACTATGTTTAACAACAAGCCCGTTTATCATATCGTAGGCAAGGGTGTAACAACAGGAGCTATTAAGTGGTTTTTCAAAGTAGAGGATCTTTATGAAAGTTATGTTGACCAAGTATCTGGATTGCCGTATAAATTTATTAGGAAAATTGATGAAGGTGGGTACACAAAGGATGTGGAAATCAATTTTGATCATCAAAAATTAGAGGCTAAACTAACGGATAAGGAAACAGGAAAAACCAATACCAGCAAAATCGCTCCCAAGACACAAGACCTGATTTCGGCCTACTATTATTTGCGAAATTACTACGATGGTATTGATCCTAAAGATAATATGGAGGTGAATATACCTTTATTTTTTGACAACGAAAGGGAAGAGTTTAGGTTACGATATTTAGGGGAGGAAACTATAGAAACAGAATTTGGAACAGTCAAAACCTATAAATTTAGACCATTAGTAAAAGCCGATCGTGTTTTTCGTGCCGAAGAAAGCATTACCATTTGGGTTAGTGCAGACAAAAACAGGATTCCGCTACGCGTTAAAGCCGATTTGAGAGTAGGCTCGGTTCGCGCCGATTTGGTTGCGTTCAAAGGGCTAAAACATTCATTTGAAGTAGTATTCTAAAATGTCAGATACCAAAAGAAGAGAGGAACTATTGAAAGGGCTGGATGCCAAATTCAAAGCCGTAGACCGCGATGCTGAACCTTTTTTAGAAGGATTACAGCATGCCAAATTGCTCACTTATTGGGATTATATTCAAACCGATGTGTTGCTAAATTTGCAAACTCAACGCACCGTTTTCCCCGATGAATTGGTATTTATAACCTATCATCAAATCAACGAATTGCTTTTCAAATTGATTCTATGGGAAATACAGCAATTAGCAGAAATGAAGGAGCTCACAGGTCTTGTCTTCCAGGAAAAACTCTCTAGAGCCAGCCGATATTTTGACATGCTAACCACCTCTTTTACTATTATGAAAGATGGTATGGACCCAAAACAATACGAACAATTTCGCCACACCTTGACCCCAGCCAGTGGATTTCAGAGTGTTCAATACCGGTATATTGAACTGGCGTCAACGGAGTTGATCAATTTGATAGATTTGCGTTTTAGATCGACAATCGATCGAAATACACCCTATGAGTATGCTTTTGAGCATATGTATTGGCAGGCTGCAGGTAAGGACTTTAAAACGGGGAAGAAAAGCATTCTTCTCAAAAATTTTGAAGACCAATACAAAAACGACCTATTAGACTTTATGGGTGCCTACAATACCAAAAATATTTGGACACGCTTCAAGTCTCTGACTGAAGAAGAGCGGCAAAATAAAACATTGTTGGATGCCATGAGGCATTATGATCGAACAGTAAACATCACTTGGGTTATGGCCCATTATAACACGGCGAAGTTCTACATTGAAGGCGAAGGCAAAACGGCCGAGGCAACAGGAGGAAGCGATTGGCAAAAATATATGCATCCCAAATATCAAAAACGCATATTTTTTCCTGAACTTTGGACCGATAAAGAAATTGAAAACTGGGGTGTAGATGCTTGATAATTTTCCAAAAAAATATATAATTCTAATTGCAGTTTTAGCAATCTTCTCGGTTGTTTTGACCTCATCATTGTCTGATACTTCTGAGGATCACAACGTATATGAGGAAATAGTCGATGCCACTTTAACGCCACAATATGAGTTTGGGTTCAATATCAATGCCTATAATGTGGTTCATGATACTGTAAAGAGCGGAGACAGCTTTGGAGCTATTTTGGAACGTTATAAAATGAGCTATCCCGATATTTACAACATTGTAGAAAAAACTAAAGAGACTTACGACCTTAGTAGAATTGGTGTTGGTAAACCTTTTACATTGTTGCGTACCAACGATTCCCTTCAGGAACCACAATGTTTTATTTATCAGCCCAATAAGTTAGAATATGTAGTGATTCAATTGGATGATGAAAATGCCCCCTACGTCGAGCAGCGCCAGATTACGATTGAAACCAAAGTAGCAGCTGGAGTCATCAGCAGCAGCCTGTCGGAGACCATGGACGGACTGGGACTGCCTTATCAGTTGATCAATGATATGTCTGACATCTATGCCTGGACCATCGACTTCTTTAGATTATATGAAGGAGACGAGTTTAAAATCATTTACGACCAGCGCATGATTGACGATTCTGTCTACGGAGGCATCGATAAAATACAAGCAGCCCTTTTTAAACACCGCGGTCGCGAATTTTATGCTTTCAATTACGATGGAGTCCCTCGGGCGGAGTTTAGTACAACTTATTTTGACGAGGAAGCTGGAAGTTTGCAGCGTACTTTTCTAACTTCTCCAGTTCAATTTAGCAGTATTTCGTCTCGATATAATCTGAGCAGGCGAATTGCTTTGTATGGCAATAAGGTTCGCCCGCACAAAGGGACAGATTTTGCTGCGCCTATGGGCTCAGAAATTTTGGCCACTGCCGACGGCATTGTAGAAAAATCGAGTTATACGGGCGGCAATGGAAATTATGTCAAAATCAAACACAACAGGACTTACAGCACCCAATACTTGCACATGAAAAAGCGTAATGTCAATGTAGGTCAGGTGGTGAAGCAAGGTGATGTGATTGGTTACGTTGGAATGACTGGGAACACTAGTGGGCCACATGTTTGCTATCGTTTTTGGAAAAATGGTGTCCAAGTAGATCCTTTTAAAGAAAAATTGCCCAAATCGAAGAATGTTCCTGCTAACCTAATCGAAGATTACAAAACTTTTATTTCGCCTCTTAAAAAGCGTTTAGATAATATTCCAATGCCAAGAGAAAAATCTGCTGTTTTGGCATCAAACACAATATAACTATGTCATTACCAAAAATTGACCCAAGCCTGACATTAAATTGGAAGGCACTTGAGGCGCATGCCGCCGAGATGAGTGATTTCAATTTAAAAACAGAGTTTATCCAAAATCCTTCCCGCGCAAAGACTTTCTCTTTAGAATGGGACGGGATGTTCTTGGATTATTCAAAGAATTGGATCAACGACAAAACCAAATCTTTGCTTCTTGGGCTTCTTGAGGAGGTGAAACTCGCGGAAGCGATTGAAGCACAATTTAGTGGCGATATCATCAATGAAACCGAGGGAAGGGCAGTGTTGCACACCGCCTTGAGGTCAGACTCTGAGGAGCCTATTGTAGTTGACGGGAAAAATATTGCTCCAGAAATTGAAGCTGTTAAATTGAAAATCCAAAAGTTTACCGATCAAATCATTTCGGGTCAATCCACGGGTTACACAGGAAAGGCTTTCACCGATGTTGTCAATATTGGAATTGGGGGCTCGGACTTGGGTCCAGCCATGGTCGTCGATGCCTTGGGATTCTATCGCAATCATTTGACGATGCATTTCATTTCTAACGTTGACGGCGATCACGTATTTGAAACTATTAAAGGCCTTGATCCAGAAACTACACTGTTTATCATCGTTTCTAAAACATTTACCACACAGGAAACTTTGACCAATGCAACAACAGTTAGACAATGGTTTTTGAATTCCGCCCCAGAGGCTGCAGTGTCAAAGCATTTTGTTGCTGTATCCACTAATATTGAAAAAGTAACGGGTTTTGGAATAGAAGTCGACAATATATTCCCCATGAATGATTGGGTAGGAGGTCGGTTTTCCTTGTGGAGCGCTGTTGGGTTAAGCATAGCTCTAGCCGTCGGATATGAGCATTTCCAATCTCTCTTGGAAGGTGCTGGCGCTATGGACAAGCATTTTAGAACGGCTTCCTTTGAAAATAATATGCCAGTAATTTTAGCCTGCTTGAGTACTTGGTACATTAATTTCCATGACGTTCAGACTGAGGGAGTGATTCCTTACTCTCAATATCTGAATCAATTTGCGACCTATTTACAACAAGCTGTAATGGAAAGCAATGGCAAGTATATTGGTCGCCATGGAAAGGCAGTTACTTACCGCACATCTTCTGTAGTTTGGGGCGAACCAGGAACCAATTCACAGCACGCGTTTTTTCAACTCCTTCATCAAGGCACCACTTTGATTCCCTGCGATTTCATTGGTTTTAAAGAAAGTTTATATCAAAATCAGGAGCATCAGGACAAACTTATGGCTAACTTTTTTGCCCAAACCGAAGCCTTGATGGTTGGCAAGACCAAAGAGCAGGTTTTGACTAACACTTCGGATACTGGAGATTTAAATCAGGATATCGCCCCCTTCAAAGTTTTCGAAGGGAACCGACCCACCAATACCCTTCTCTTGGATAAATTGAGCCCAAGGTCTTTAGGTCAACTCATTGCATTGTACGAGCATAAAATATTTGTACAAGGGGTCGTTTGGAACATATACAGTTATGACCAGTTTGGTGTCGAATTGGGTAAACAATTGGCGTCAAGTGTCCTATCTGATTTTGAGAATTTAAACATACCCTCTCATGATGCTTCTACAGCCCAATTGATGGAGCGCTACAAGCGCTAACTGTACAATAACTTGGCTTGATTTTGAAATCCCCAGCCCATACTTCGTGTAATTGATAAATGGAATAGTCAAAATCCATTTTGCAAAAAATTACTTAAACTTATGACTTTTAAATAATTAACAATTGGCGGTTAATAATATTAACATTTGATTAACGATTAAAGTAGAACTTTGAGTAATTTTGCTCTGTTTAACAAAAACCAAAAAATCAAATGAAAAAATTATTTTTTCTTGGGGTATTATTTGTTTCGACTAGTATCGCTGCACAGACTACTGTGACTGGTACCGTATATGATGCTGAAATGAATGCGCCACTCCCCGGTGCAACTGTAGTAGTGAAAGGCACTACTAACGGAACAGTGACCAACTTTGACGGTCAATTTACACTTACAACAGATGCAACCTCTGGGTCATTGGTGGTTTCTTATGTAGGTTACAGCCCAATGACTGTTAATTTTGACGGGTCTTCAAACGTAGGTGCGGTCAGTTTGGCAAGTAATTCACTAGACGAAGTTGTAGTAACTGGGGTAGTCGATGTTGCTGTTGACAGGAAAACACCAGTGGCTGTATCTTCAATTTCAGCTACTGAAATCGCGACAAAAATTGGAAACCAAGAATTTCCAGAAATCATGAGCAGTACTCCTGGAGTATATGTGACTAAGCAAGGTGGTGGATACGGAGATTCTCGTATCAACTTGCGTGGTTTTGACCAACGTAATACATCATTCTTGATTAATGGTCAGCCTGTTAATGATATGGAAAATGGATGGGTATATTGGTCTAATTGGCAAGGATTAACAGACGTTGCCTCTGGGATTCAAATTCAAAGAGGTATTGGTGCATCTAAGTTAGCGGTTCCCTCAGTTGGTGGAACCGTTTCTATTTTTACCAAAGCGGCGAAGAAAACTAAAGGAGGTTCGGTAACTCAGGTGATGGGTAACGATGCGTTCACTAAAACTACTGTAGCATACAATACAGGACTTAACGACAACGGTTGGTCTTCAAGTTTCTTGTTGTCTAAATGGTCAGGTGATGGTTATGTGTACAACACTCAGGGAGAAGGTTGGACTTACTTCACAGCTATTGGTTACTCGCCTAAAGACTCTAAGCATGAATTCAATTTTTCATTCCTAGGAGCAGGGCAGTGGCACCACCAACGTGATGCGTGGGTATCTATTCGCGATTACCAAAACTTCGGTGACAATGGCGTGGATGTCAAGTGGAACACTAATGGTGGTACTTTAAATGGAGAAGAGTATTCAATGAGAAGAAACTTCTATAACAAGCCACTAGCTACTTTAAACTGGGATTATAACATCTCTGAAAACGTTACTTTGAGCACCTCTTTTTATGGATCAGCTGGTCGTGGAGGAGGAACAGGCCCAAGAGGAAACAACTTCAGAAATGCCGATATTGATATTTTACCATACAATAAAGATTTGACCGAGCATTGGTTGGAAGATGGAAGAGGTCCAAGAAACGCCGATGGCACCATTAACTTTGATGCTGTAGTTGCTGTAAACCAACAAACTACTGATCCTTACACAGGATCAATCAGTGGCTATGAAGGACAATTGATTGGTTCAAATGGATATAGAGATGATGGTGTAAACCGCGCAGTTCTCGTTCGTAGAGCTTCTATGAATTCACATAACTGGATTGGAGCTATCTCTAACTTGGACATCAAAGCAGGTAAAATGCGTTATAGCCTAGGAGTTGATTTGCGTAAATATACTGGTTATCACTACCGTGCATTGAATGATTTATTAGGTCTTGATGGCTACTATTCAACTGGTAACAAAAATAGTGCTGGACAAATCATCACTTCTACAATTGAAGCTTCACCATTTAACAATACTGGACTGAACGGTCCAAAAATTGACTTCTACAATGTAGGGTATGTTGGCTGGTATGGTTTTAACGGCTTGATGGAATACAGCGAAGGCGATACTTTCACCGCTGTTCTTCAAGCGGGTGTTTCTAACCAATCGTTCCAAAGAGAAGATTTCTTCGATCAACCAGGTCATGTCTTGAGTGATAAGGAAAATGTATCTGGTGGATACCTAAAAGGTGGTGCCAACTACAACCTTAACGAAAACAGCAATGTATTTTTTAATGCAGGTTATATCAGTCGTCAACCGAACTTTGATGTGATATTTCCAAATTATGCTAACGATGTCAGTCAGGACTACCAAAATGAGCAGATTACTTCTTATGAGTTAGGTTATGGCTTCTCTAACGGTGCCTTTACTTTTGACTTGAATTTATACGCAACAAACTGGGGTAACAGAGCCGTCTCAAGAAGCTTCACTAATGGTGCTGGAGATCAAGGTACTGCTCAGTTTAGAGATATTGATGCACAGCATAATGGTTTAGAAATTGAAACTACTTACCGCGCTTCTTCGAACTTGTCGTTCAAAGGAATGTTATCAGTTGGAGACTGGAAATACACTAACGATTTTACAGCAACTTTGTTTGATGAAAACCAAAACCAAATTGGTGAGGGAACTCTTTATACTAAAGATGCTAAAGTTGGTGATGCTGCTCAGTTTACTTCATACCTGCAAGCAGACTATAGAATGGGAGCATTTGGCTTTGATTTGTCATGGAGAAGTGCCGATGAATTATATGCTGACTACAGCATCACTGATTCTGACTTCACAGATCCAGATAACCAAGGTGCTTTGAAACTGCCTTCTTACAATTTGTTTGACTTAGGAGCGTCTTACCGTTTCAACTTGTTTGGCAATAGTGCTTCTGCTCGTTTGAATGTAAACAACTTGTTCAACACAGAGTATATTGCAGAGTCTAACTCTAATATTCACGCTGACGCAACTTCAGTTACCTATCAAGGTGTTGACGTTCGTAACTTTGTGTGGTTCGGATTTGGAACTACTTGGAACGCTAGTGTTAAATACAGCTTCTAGTAATCGATTTTTTCGATATCAAAACCCCTCCTGCTGGAGGGGTTTTTTTATGCCTAATATTTAGTACTTTTACTCACAACACTTAAAACCTGACAGATGTATCCTATTCTTCAAAACATTCACTCCTATTGGGCCTATTTGGTACTTTTAGTTCTTACCCTTGCATTTTTGACTTCAGTAGTGGCCTATTTTCAGGGCAAGGCTTTTGAGGCCAAAAATTTTCGTTTGGCCCTATTTGGGTTAATTGTATCCCACTTACAGTTGTTGATAGGCCTACTCCTGTATGCCCTATCTCCACTATCGGGACTTTGGTCGCAGTTGGGCATGGCTGGCGTCATGAAAGATTCTGTTGCCCGTTTGTATCTGGTAGAACACCCGTTTATCAATATCTTGGCCCTTGCGGTTATTACTATTGCCTATTCTAAGCACAAAAAGAAACGTTTGTCTAAGTCTAAATTTGGAGTTATTGCTCTTGGATACGGTTTAGGCCTAATACTGCTTCTTTCCAGAATACCCTGGGACGCTTGGCTGTCCTAGAGCCTTTCTCTAATCACATAAATATAGGCTGGAAAGTGATCGCTAAATCCACCTGTAAATCCCGAGGCGTTAAAACTGCGAAACGGATAACCCTTGTAAGGGCCGTTTGGAGTGACTAAAAACCGTTCGTTAAAAATCCCTGACCGATAATAGCGATAACTGCTATAATCTTGCTTTAAAAAAGGTTCAGAGAGTATTATTTGATCAAACAAACTCCATTGGTCTCTAAAGGCATTTGAACCCATGCCTTGGTTAAAGATTAATTCCATCGGATTGTACAAGTCTTTTAACCTGAGTTTCGATTTGTCGCTTTGGGTTCTCAATGCCACTTTAACACTTCGATCATTTGGATTGTCGTTTAGGTCACCCATGATAATGATCTTTGAATAAGGGTCAATGGCTTGCAGTGAATCAACTAATTTTCTTGCATTTTTTGCTGCCGCGATGCGCCTCGGTCTGGTTTTCATTTCACCCCCTGAGCGAGAAGGCCAATGATTTACGATAAAGTGGATCGGCTCATTGTCGAATAGACCACTTACCAAAAGCTGATCCCTCGTATATATCCGATAACCCGTCTCCCGGTCATACAGCGTCAACTCATGCCGACTCGCAGAAGTAGGAACAAATAGGGCTTTTTGATAGATGAGCGCAACATCAATACCTCTCCTGTCGGGAGAGTCGTAATGAACCATGCCATAATTATAGGGTTGTAATTCTGGATCGTTCAACAAATCTTCTATAACCGACCTATTCTCTAATTCAGCTAACCCCAATACCACAGGGGGCTTACCAGTTTCTGTTTTACCAATTTGAGCGATGGCTTTCGCCATGTTGTGCACTTTCTGTTGATAGACCAAACCGCGTTGGAATTGAATGTCCATTATAGGACTGGCCTCGTCGTTTTTTAAGGGGTCATTAATGGTGTCAAATAGATTCTCAAGATTGTAAAAGGCAATGGTGTGAATTTCAAACTCACGCCCGGTCTGAGATATCAGAGGTTGACTATCTAAATATAAAAAACAAAATACTACGAGATATTGTATTTGGGGGACACTCATGTCATAAAATTAAAAAAATGATATATAGGCTCCAAAATCCATTTAATTTTTTGTTAACCTCCACTGATAGCACTGTCCTAAATGGCGTAATTTTTGATGCTATTTGACACCCAAATCTCAAGATCAAATGAACAAATTTTCAACTTCCTTTGGGCTCTTTTGGATGGCTTTCATTTTTAGTTTCGGTCAAACTACTATGGTAGTAGGGACCGTAGTAAGAGTCAATACCACAGAACCTATTGTTGGTGCAAATGTCTCAATCGAAGGAACAACCTTTCAAGCAATCACAAATCAATTGGGGGTATTTGAGCTGATAGGGGATCTGCCATTAGGAGAGCAAAAACTCATTTTGAATGCAGAAGGATTCCAACAAGCGACGTTTGAAATTGTCATCTATAGTAATCGGACGCTGACCCTTGATAGTTTATTCATGCATGTTCAGGCCAGGCTGGGGGACGATCTTTTTACCATTACTTTGACGGATGATGAATTGACAAATGACACCAGCTCTGCTGATAATATTTCTGGTTTATTACAGTCTACTCAAGATGTGTTTTTGCGCACAGTAGCTTTTGACTTTGGGCCCTCATTTTTTAAAATGCGAGGATTGGATTCTAATCAAGGGCAGGTGCTTATTAACGGTCTTCTAATGAATAAATTTTACAATAATCGGCCCCAATGGAGTAATTGGGGAGGCCTGAATGATGTCCTTAGAAATAGAGTATATACCAGCGGTTTTACTCCTTCTTCTGAAAATTTTGGTGCCGTTTTAGGAGCGACAAATATGAGTACTAAAGCGTCTGAATATAGACCTGGTGCGCGTATAACTTATTCTTCTTCAAACAGATCTTATCTCAATAGAATCATGGCCACTTATGCATCGGGATTAGTCAGAGGGGGATGGGCCTATGCCCTATCTGGGGGAAGACGTTGGGGAGATGAGGGCTTTCAGAAGGGAACATTTTATGACGCCAATTCTTTTTTTGTAGCGGTGGAAAAGAAAATTAATAAAAATCATGCCGTCTATTTTAGCGGTATTTATACACCAAATCGACGCGGTAAGTCATCGCCAAATACCCAAGAGGTATATGACCTGAAGTCCATCAAGTACAATGAATATTGGGGATATCACGACAAGACCAAGCGCAACAGTCGAATTAAGGTTGTTGACGAGCCTATTTTGATGCTTGGGCATAGTTGGCAAATCAATCGTCAGATGCTGCTTCAAACCAATGCGGCTTTTCAATTTGGAAAAATAGGCCAGAGTCGTTTAGATTTTGCTAATGGCGAAAATCCAAGCCCTGCCTATTACCAGCGCCTACCTAGTTATGCATTGGCAAATCCCAATGGACCAGATTATGCTCAAGCCTATCTGTATCAAGAAACATTTGTCAAGAATGGACAAATCGATTGGAACAGAATTTATGATGCCAATTTGACCAACAAGGCTGCGGGATTGAACGCAGCCTATGTTCTATTTGATGACCGCACTGATGACCATCGCCTTATTCTTGGATCCAATTTAAATTGGACGTTCTCAGACCGACTAAATATCTATTCAAACATCAATTTTAGGAAGTTGAAATCGCATAATTTTGCTGTAGTTACCGACCTGTTGGGAGGTTTGTCCTATGCGAATATTGACGCTTTCGATGGTTTCCAATACGATTTGAATCAACCCGATAAAGTTATTCATGAAGGAGATATCTTTCGATATAATTATCAATTAGAGGCCGTGCAAATCAGGGCATCCGTTCAGGCTGACTTTAATTTTGATAAAATTGATTTTTATGCCGGACTCTCAATGTCTCAAACCACTTATCAAAGGGAAGGATTATTTGACAATGAGGCTAATTCTGACAATTCTTTTGGATTGGGACCAAAGGTCAATTTTAAAGGTCGCGGGATCAAGGCGGGCTTGACTTATAATCTTTCAGGAATACATCGATTTGATTTGAATGGGGCCTACGTGCAAAAAGCCCCTTCATTATCTGCCACCTATACGAACGTCAGGGTCAATCACAATCTGGTTGGACGTGATGCTGAAGGCCGTATTCCGGGAACTACTGAAATTTCTGAGACAGGTGTAAATACGATAGATCTTAGTTATATACTGAGATCTTCAATGATTCAAGGTCGGCTGACGGGCTTCTATACGACAATATCAAATGCTAATCAAACCTCCTTTTATTATGCTGATGGATTAGGGGGATTTGAACAAACGAGTGAATTTATTCAAGAGGTTCTCCAAGGTATAGACAGCAAGCATCTTGGGGTGGAATGTGGGGTTCAAGTGAAACTCAATCCAACACTTGAACTTAAAGCTGTAGCTGCCCTGGGGCATTATTCTTATGACAACAATCCTCTTTTATATGTGGCTTCTGACGCTTCTTCTATACCTATGGGAAAGGCCTATTTGAAGAATTATAGACTAGCTTCAGGACCTCAGACGGCTTATGCCTTAGGACTAGAATATCGCGATCCTAAGTTCTGGTGGATGGGTTTGTCAGTAAATCTTTTTCAAGATGTCTTTATTGACGTTAGCCCATTGCAACGAACAGCCAACTTTTACGCTGATCCAATAGACGGGCTACCCTTTGTAGAATACGATGAGTCCGTGGCTCGTGAACTTTTGAAACAAGAACGTTTTGAAGATTATTTTACAGTCAATATGGTTGGGGGAAAGTCGTGGAAAATTGGTGACCGGTATTTGGGACTGTTTATGAGTATCAATAACCTATTAAATGAGATATATAAAACCGGTGGGTTTGAGCAAGGTCGTAGCGCCAATTTCCGAACCCTACTGGAAGATGTGTCTCACCCAAAACGTGTTTTCGGACCTAAATATTGGTATGGCAGGGGCACTACTTATTTTTTAAATCTCAATCTTCGAATGTAACCCGTAACATTAAATACTGTGAAATATGAAAACCATCCAACTGATTACTACTCTTATCGCTTGTTGTGCTGCCTTCTTTTCTTGCGTACAGGACAACAACTTTGAGGTGCCCAATGATGTGAGTCAAAACGATAGCATCCGATTTGAAGCCCTCATGACTGCTCTCGAAAATGGCAGTAAATCAATGATTGACATTGCCGATTTAAAACTGTTATACAATTCCGAGCCTGTGGAAATCGCAGCAGATTTGGTTGTAGAGGGTTATGTGTCTTCAAGTGACCGGACAGGAAATTTTTATAAAGAATTCTATATTCAAGATCAGAGCGAAGATCCGTTGGCAGGGTTAAAAATATCATTGAACATGACAGACAGCTATAATTTTGTCAATCAAGGACGTAAAATATTTATTGACCTGAAGGGACTTTATCTTGGCGAATTGAATCATGGCGATGGCGTTCTTTGTTTAGGAGGACAAGTGCAAGGCAATGAGATCGTGCAAATGTCTTCCAATGTAGCAAGAGATGTGATTATCAGATCTACCCTTACCGAGTCACTGGTGCCATTGGTTGTCCCCATTGCTGAGATCAATCCAGCGCATATTGGCCTGTTTGTTTCATTTGACAATATCCAATTCCCTATAACCTTGGATGGCCAATTTTTTGTTGACCCTACTGATGATTACGACAGTCAGAGAATCATAGAAAGCTGCGCTGAAACAAGTACTTTTTTATTGGAGACCAGTGCTTTTGCTGATTTCGCTCAAGATCAATTGCCCTTAAACGGTTCTGGAAGCATCAGTGGGATTGTTACTAAGGATTATTACGGTGATAATATGGTATTAGCCTTGAACCAAAAATCTGACATTGTGATGAACAGTTCGAGATGTGACCCTTTGTTTGTCGATACCTTTTCTAGTTCGAATTTGAACAAATGGACAGCTTACAGTCTGGCAGGCGATCAAATTTGGGAAGTGACTGGCTTTGGTAATCCGGGACCAAGTGCCGTTATCTCAGGATTTTCTGGCGGAGCAGTTGTCAATGAAGATTGGCTCATTACCCAGGCAATTGATATGACTCAAGTCTCCTCGGGTACATTGACTTTTCAAACGGTCAAACGCTATTCAGGGCCTGATTTAGAGTTATATATGTGTACGGATTATGGCGGCGGCGATCCGAATATTGATGGCTCTTGGACCCTGCTATCAGCTGTTTTTGACACAAATACTGGAAGTTGGTCCTCGTGGACTGACTCTGGTGAAGTGGATGTATCAGCTGCCTCTGGGTCAAACTTGTTTATTGCCTTTAAGTATGTTTCAACAGGCACTGCCGCAGCAACCTTCGAGTTAGATAATGTGTTGGTGAAGTGAAATAAAAAAAGCCTAGAAACAGTTCTAGGCTTTTTTTTAAAATTTGATAGAAAAGTTTATTCCTTTGGATTCCCTTCAATAATTTCGAATTCTGAGCGTCTATTGCTTTGATGTTGAGCTTCAGTACAGCTGACACACTCATCTTTTAGCTCGCTTTCTCCTTTACCCACACCTTCGATTCGCGCTTCATCGATTCCTTTAGATATCACATATTGAACAGTTGTTTTTGCACGACGATTAGACAGTCTAATGTTGTATGATGATGGTCCTCTGCGGTCGGTATGTGAAGTCGCATAGATTTTAATCTGTGGATACTTTTGCATTACTGCAACTAACTTATCCAGTTCAAATGCTGCCTTGGCTGTAATGTTTGATTTATCAAAGTCAAAATAAATGGGGTTCAATACAACCATATCCCCAACAATGATGTCATCAATAGGCGCGAGGTTAAGAGTAACCTCAACCGTAGGCTCATAGGAGCCAGCTATGTCAAGACTTGCGTTTTCATAGTCAGCCATACTTCCTTGAAGTTTGGATTGAACATCACAGGGCAAGTCAAAACGCACTTGTCCGTTACTGTCAGTGGCAGCTGAATAAACTAAATTATCATCTCCATCGCGTAAATTAACCATCGCTCCAACTAGTATTTCACCATTTTCGGCATCTCTAACTGTTGCTACAACATTTACGTCACAAACAGGCTCTAATTGCTTCATGGCATAGACATCATCGCTTCCTTTGCCACCTGGTCGGTTGGATGAAACAAAACCTGAACCATTGGCCTCATCCAAACTAAAGGCAAAATCATCTGCGGCAGAGTTTACAGGCACGCCAGCACTGCGCACCTTTGTCATTTTCCCGCTAATTTCTTTGGTAAAGAAAACGTCAAGCCCACCCAGCCCGAGATGTCCATCAGAAGAAAAATACAAGGTTCCCGATGCACTGCTAAAAGGAAACATTTCCTGACCTTCTGTGTTAACTCTTTGACCTAGATTGACGGCCTCACCTACAGTGCCATCACTATTAATGGCTGCTTTATAGATGTCGAATCCACCAAATCCACTTGGCATATCAGATGCGAAGTAAAGTGTTTTTCCATCGGCACTAACCGCGGGATTTTTAACAGAATAGGATTCACTGTTTAAAGATAGTGGCGTGGCTTCACTCCATCCTGTCGATTGCTTCTCAGATTTGAAGAGCTGGAGTACGCTAAATTTATTTCTCGATAGAGAATCTTTGACATACTCCTTTTCGTAATAACTTTCTCGAGACAAATACATGGTATTGCCATCGGTTGAAAAACTTACAAGTCCTTCGTGATATTGTGTGTTTACAGTTGGCCCCATTAATTGTTCGGCTACATAATCGCCATCATCTGTCGCTGTAAATTGATAGATATCGAGAAATGGTTCGTTGTTCCAGCCATAGGTACGCCGTTGGCTATTTCGCGATGAGGTCACATACAATTTACCACCTTGAAGGGTTCCTCCGAAGTCTGAACCTTCTGTGTTTAAATCAAGATTTTGAATATTGAACTTTTGGCCTCCACCTACAATGCTAGGAATATAGTTGGGATTGGCTAAAAAAGCGGTAGCCCGTTGATCGCCAGGACGCATGGTAGAAAATTTACGCATGGCACTGTTGGACTCCTCATATTTCCCGTTAGCTTTCAGCATTTGAGCATATTTGTATATCAATTCAGCATCATCAGAAGTTTCTAAGGCTTTGGCATAATAGGATTCTGCAGATACGGTGTTGAATACATTGTAATAGCAGTCTGCAAGACGCGAGTATACATAAGTATCAGCCTTTCCTTTGGCAACTAAGGTTTCGTAATCGGCGGCTGCCTTAACAAATTCCAAACGACTAAAATGCTTGTCTGCTCGTTTGGTGGCCTGTGACTGAGCGAAGACGCTAGCGGTACTCATAGTCAAGGCGATTAAGAATAGATTGAAATGTTTTATAGTCATTTTCAAGGTTTTAAATAATTAGAAATAACGAGGAGATCGAGATACTTTTCTTGGGAAATTCAAGTCAAAACTCATAAAGACCTCATGCGATGCGCTCGCATCAATTTTAAGGTCCGACTGAATACGGTCATAGGCATATCCAATGCGTAAGCTTGGCGACACGACAAAATTGATCATGGCACTTGCACTATCGTCTATTCTATAACCGAGACCTACCTCAACCACATCGTACATAAATAAATTGGCATTGACATCGACGCTTACAGGTGCAGTAACAGCATATTTTAACATGCCGTGTGGCTTCAATTTAAAATTAGCACCTAAGTCAAACACATATCCGGCAGCAACAAAGGCATGCTGTGTTTCAGATCCCATTTGAGTGCCATCGACATCCAAGTGCACGGCATTCAACAAGTTTGGCATCGATAGGGATACATAATACTTGTTGGGCACATATAAATAGGCTCCAGCTCCAACATTAGGCGTTGCGTCACTGACATTCTGAGAAAAGAACAGATCGTTGCTGTCAATCAGTGTCAAGCCAGTGAGTCCTACATTGTGAAAAGTAGCTCCTGCTTTAACCCCCAAGGCCAGTTTAGTCACATTACCTACTGGCAGCGTGTAGGAGAAATCCACATAGGCGTTGGTTTCTTGTACTGGTCCAATTTCGTCAGAAATAACAGACATACCAAGACCCACACGCTCACCGACAGGTGCATGACCTGCAAAGGTGTAGGTTTTTGGTGCGCCATCAAAACCAACCCATTGACTGCGATAGAGCACGCCAAAAGTTAGTAAATCGGCAGACCCGGCGTAAGCCGGATTTACCACATTCATATTATACATGTATTGCGTGTACTGGGGATCCTGCTGGGCTTGAACGCACCACCCGGCTGTTAGTAAAAACAGAAAGCTATAGAAATGTTTCATTAGAATAGTCTTTTAAATTTTAATTAATAGTTGAGATATATCCAGCTTCGGATAGGGTCCTTTTCAGACTTAAAGGTAACGATATAGAAATAAGTTCCAACAGGAAGAATTTCTCCACCGCTTTGATCCGTTCCACACCATTCTTTGACGTATTCAGTTTTTCTAAACACTTCGGTTCCGTATCTGTTGTAGACTACAAAGTCAGCAATATCTTCTTCTGCCTCTAAGTGATCTAAAATTACACAGTCATTGACACCATCACCATTTGGCGATAATCCTTGTGGAATATCAACACAGTATTCATTTTCATAGAATGACACATCTGTTGTACCATCGGCACTACAACCCGTTGTCGAATCGGTTACCGTTACACTAATCATTCCATTTCTTTCTTCACTAGCCGTAAGGGTATAGGTACTGCTAGGGCCACTTTGGACTTCTTCGCCATCGTCGTACCAGGTATATACCAGATCTCCGAAGGCAGGCACAGCTGTGCTAATATTTGTGACTAAAGCTTCTAGAACATAGTCTTCATTAGCACACTTAACTACAGAATCGTCTGACATTTGTACAACAGGTACTGGGAAGAATTCAATGAGCACTTCATCATTAAAAGTACAAGTGGTGCCATTGATGGTTACCCCAACGCTATAGTATCCTGTTTCGGTGACACCCCAAGATAAATTCCCTGTAGCTTCTTCAATCAATACGCCATCTTGATACCATGTTATTTCAGAATTAGGTGGCTGCTGATCTACAGATTCATAAGCTGTAATAATAACTTCATCTCCTTGGCAATTCGCATTCCCAGAGCTCAACAATATGTCATCTCCTAAGTCAGGGCTTCCTATTTCAAATGAGCCACCACCAATAAATACCGCGCTATCGAGCTGATCATCTAAGGCGTCGGCAATTACTAGTTTGATATGATAAAGCTCTCCAGGCACCACGTCTGCCTCAGCGGTCATTTTTTTCGTATATCCAATAATATTGACCGGATCTGTCAATGGTTCGTCACCACCGTTTCCATAGTATTTGTCAAACCATTCAGGATTGACTGAACTACAAAAGGAGTTATAGGCTTCATCGCGCACACTGAACACCGACACTTCGTCGTCGGTCCCAGGTATCTTAGCTAGATTGACCACTGATCCATCAGGATAGGTTAATAAAAACGCAAAGGCATCACTGTAATCGCATTGAAAAGTCCCGTATTCTTCGGAACCGAAAATAAAGTCAAAACTCATGTGGTTAACAACTGGGATAAAATCGAATTCTACAATAGAGGCATTATTGGAATCTCCAATATCTACTGTCGATACATTGGCTTCCAAATCGGCATCTCCAGGCCAATCCCATCCACCATCTGAAATGGTTCCAGATTCTGGACCACCAATATCTTCCACATTACCAGTAGAAAGAACCAATCCGTTTTCGAATGGCCAGGCTGAGCCGTTTTGATCAAAATACCCAATTCCATTGACATCACCAAAGTCTGAGCCAGTTGAGGACGTAACATTAAATATTTGACCACAATCGTCTCCTCCAAGTAATACATCTCTAACGAGTTCATCGGCCGTATACAATTCTGTGTCAGTTATAACCGGCGGCGGTACAGCAAACACACAAATATCAAAGGTGATATTTTGAAGAGGATTTGACGTGTAAGAATAGACACGGACAAAATAAGTTGCGCCGATAGTCAGCCCATTAGCTAAACTACTGTCGGAATCACTGCAATATAGCTGTGTCAAATTTGAACAATCATCCCCTTCATAAAGTACATGATAAAGGTCTGTGTTGTTGCCTACGACATTCGAAAGACTAACAGCAGCGTCAGCAGAAACAGCCTCGAAACTGAACCAAACGTCATCGTCGTCTGATCCAAAGCAACTGTTATCCTCAGATGAAGCAGTAGCTCCATAAACCGTTCCTGATTCAAAAGACACACATTCAAAACCATCATTGGCAGTAAGCACTGTAGCTTCTGAACACTCGTCGTTCACTGGAGGGTCTGGTATTGGTTCGCATCCTAGAATCAGTTCATAATCTCCTGTAGAAGACCCAAAACCATAAACGTAGACATAATATGTTGTTCCTACATCTGCAATAAATACTACCTCAGAATTCACACCGCAACTGTCATCATTACCTATTACACAATTCAATGCGCTGCAGTCTCCCTCATATATTTGTATTTTAGTATCGTAGCTCGAGCCACACAGAGAAGCGGTAATAATTTCGTCCGTTCCTTCAAAAGTATACCAAACTCCTGGCGCTCCTGATCCTGTGCCGCAGAATGCTGTTGGCGCACCGTTAGATGTTGCTGTGGAAGTGTTTCCTGTCATTATTTCACCGCACGCGATAGTTGTTGCAGTTGCACAAATATCATTGTCCGGTGGACAAGCATCCTGTGTAAGGGAGGTACTATTCACGACACAGTTGCTGTCATCACTATTGGCTGTAGAAACTTGCACGGAAGTCCCATTAGGGTAGGGCCCCATGACGTATGTTCCAGTAGCAGTTGCTTCTTGAGGGGTGCTGCCGTAGTCGTCAGTAATGCTTAACGCAGTGGCACTACCAAGGTTGGTTATGTCCACGTTGACGACAAACTGCTCACCATTGGCGCAATCGGACATCAACATATAGGCTACTTCTGGATTTTCACAGGTGGCACAAGAAACTGAGACACTGATGGGGTCAATAGAGGATGAAGATTCGCAACTCGCTGAGCCATCAGCATCAATTTGAAGGGTTATCGTGTCTCCAGTAGACTGGAAAGACAACCCTGAAACATTTCCTGAAGCACCAAAACCGCTGTAGATTTCAGTGCCATCAGAGTCTAAAACGATCATTGGATCCCAGTTGTTTTCAACCTCACCAGAAATGATATTTAAACTAAGTGGCGAACCATCAGTGCTGGTGTAGGATATGGACAACAAGTCACCATTGCCATAACAAAAATCTGTTGTTACAGGGCCAGAATCACAATCTACGACGTTTTCAAGACAAAGATCTTGAACGATAGGAGAGCTGACAATGAAGCAGTTGGCATCACTTGAATTGGCGACAGTGAAGCTCACTGGTGTTCCGTTAGGATAGGGTCCCATAGTCACAATTCCGGTTACAGATATTGTTTGAGAAGTACCACCTTGATCGTCCGAAATGACTAACTCGGAAGAGCTGCCTAAACTTGTAATATCGACGTCAACATTAAACTGTGGACCATTGGCACAGTCAGAGACTAATGTGTAAGTAGCAGCTGGGTTTTCACAGGTGGCGCAAGAAACCGTTACGTTGATAGGGTCTATTGATGTAGAAGAGGAACAGCTCAATCCTCCATCAGCATCAATTTGAAGGGTTATCGTGTCTCCAGTAGACTGGAAAGACAACCCCGAAACATCTCCAGAAGCACCAAAACCGTTGTAGAGTTCAGTGCCATCAGAGTCTAAAACGATCATTGGATCCCAGTTGTTTTCAACCTCACCAGAAAGTATACTTAAGTTCAAAGGAGAACCATCTAAACTGGTGTAAACATAGGAATTCAAAGTACTATTTTCGTAACAAAGTTCCGCAGATACAGGTCCAGCTGAGCAGTCAACGTAAACTGTAGGATCGACAAACGGCGTGCATGTTAGGGCAAGTTCGTAATCGCCTGTGTTAGTTCCGTACCCAAAAACATAAATATAATAATTCACTCCAACAGTTGTGTCAAAGTCAACTTCAGACCTTGAACTTTGGCTGCAGCTAGCGAAATTATCATCGTTACCCGTGACACAAGTTAACGCGCCACAGCTGCCTTCATAGACTTGAATTTTTGTGTCGAAGGATGAGTTACATAGTGAAGCGGTTATGGCATCTCCATTTCCTTCGAACACATACCATACGCCTGCAGCGCCTTCCGATGTGCCACAATAGTCAGTTGGCGCACCTGTAGAGGTGGCAGAAGAAGTGCTTCCAGAAATAACGTCATCACAGCTAATTGCAGCGGCAGTCTCACAGGTGTCATTATCTGGCGCTTGTGCATATGCAGTGAAAGAGATAGAGGAAACAGCCCAAAAAAGGAGGGCAAAAAGGCTAATTTTTTTCATGATATAATGATCTATTTGTTGTACGAAAGGTGAAATTAATTGTTTTCAACTAAAACACGACCATAAATACTTGATTTTTTATTGAAAAATGCGAAAAACGATTGAAATTGTTAATATTTATGAGATTTGGATTTTTTTTATCTGAAAACCCAAAAAGAAGAGACTTCTCGAATTACTTTTGCACCATGTTAGAACCGCAAGCAAAAGATTTAGAGCAAACTATTTTGGTTGGCCTTATTACTTCCGAACAAGATGCCGACAAGTCGAATGAATATTTAGATGAATTAGAATTTTTGACTCAAACAGCAGGAGGCGCAGTGATCAAAAGATTTACCCAAAAGATGGATCGTCCAAACGCTACGACTTTTGTTGGTACTGGTAAGGTAGAATTCATTAAAAATTTTATAGAAAATAACGATATTACTACTGCTATTTTTGATGATGAGTTGACCGCCGCACAGGAGAGAAATTTAAGTAAAATTTTAAATTGCAAAGTCTTAGATCGTACTAATCTCATTTTGGATATTTTTGCACAGCGGGCCAAAACGAGCTATGCCAGGACTCAGGTTGAACTGGCGCAATGTGAGTATTTACTCCCCAGACTAAGAGGGATGTGGACTCACTTGGAGCGTCAAAAAGGAGGTATTGGAATGAGAGGGCCTGGAGAAACAGAAATTGAAACAGATCGCCGTATTGTCAGAGACCGCATTGGATTGCTTAAAGCCAAACTCAAAACCATTGACAAGCAAATGGCAGTGCAGCGGGGCAATAGGGGTAAAATGGTCAGAGTAGCCTTGGTTGGATATACCAATGTGGGAAAATCGACCTTGATGAACAGTGTGAGTAAGTCAGAAGTTTTTGCCGAAAACAAGTTGTTCGCTACACTAGATACTACAGTTCGTAAGGTAGTGGTTAAAAATTTGCCTTTTTTGTTGAGTGATACTGTAGGTTTTATCCGAAAACTTCCCACGCAGTTGGTGGAGTCTTTTAAAAGCACTTTGGACGAGGTTCGTGAGGCAGACTTTTTAATTCATGTGGTGGATTTGTCACATCCTAACTTTCAGGACCATATGGATTCTGTGAATACTATTTTAACAGATATTGGATGTGATGACAAGCCTTCATTGGTGGTCTTTAATAAAATTGACAACTATGAACCCGAGCCCTTTGACGATACAGATTTAACCGTTGAGAGAAACTCAAAACACTTCAGCTTGACGGAGTTGCAAAGCAGTTGGATGGCACGAATGGCAACTCCGGCAGTCTTTGTGTCTGTTACGGAACAAATCAATATGGAACAGTTGAAGGAAGCGCTATACCAAGCAGTTAAGCAAATTCATATTACCCGATTTCCCTACAACCACTTTTTGTATCCCGATGATTTAGAAAGTCTTGTTTAAAAAAGAAAATTCACGCCTAAACCAAAAATCTCTCTGATTTGTAATCCAGCGAAGGCATTGTCGTCATAGATCAATTGCCCCATAATGGAGGTGTCGAGATACTTGTTAATTTTTAGACCGATGTTCAAACTATAATCCACATCGACATTTTGAAAATTATCCAAATAATTTGAGAATAAGTGTAAAATTTGTTCCACCGTAATATTTTCAGCAGCCTCAAATTTCAGGTAGCCAGATCCTGTAAATCCGAGTTCATAACGTGAAGTTTCGCCTTGTTTTACCCCAAAATAATTTTCTCGAGTAGCTGTAAATCTTTTGTTGACCAAAGTGACTCTCGAAGTAGCGGGAGCCAAGTTAAAATTAAAGTTGGCGTTTTTTTTCCATTGAAAACCAGGTCCAGAGGATAATATTGCCGGAGACAAGAAATCGGTGAACTCTGTCCGTATAGTTTCTCCTTCACTATTTTTAGAATATTTATAACCAATGGTTAACTGAGTTTTAAAATTAAAAAAGGAAGAAATGTACCAATTACCTTCACCTTTTTTTCCTACAATCGAATAGATTTCGATTCTATCATCCGTTTTCTTTTCAAACGTATCGTCTTTGATTTTAATCAGACCATATGCCGCAAGCAACTTGGTGTCCCAATGCCACAGACCCTTGCTATAATTGATGTCATAATTGACTAAGGCGGTTCCGGACAGATTACTTTCTCCCCCAGCTGTCCAATTTGTAAATGAGGATTGATTAAAAATAAAGTTGAACTTCCCCGATGTCTTCCAGGGACTATTAATAAGGCTGTCGGCATCTGTAATTTGCCCCCATCCCGCAAAAGACAAAAGGATTATAAGTAAAGTTATTTTTCTCATGTCAAAAAAGAGATTTGCATTTTACATGCTTTTAAAAGGTAATTATTTATTTTTCTTAAAAAGTGGGACACTTGAGCAAGCCTCACCATACATTACGGATTTGGCAACTGGTTTGAGATTGGCAATCAAATGGATAAAAGCCGTTTGAGGAATAGGCTTATTCGAACATCCTTTGATGATAATAGGCTTGTCGCGATATACAGAATAATCTATACTTTGGACGATATCTTGAAAAATAGCGGTATCCAAAGTTGCGATACTCCCAAAAGACATTTTTAAGACAAAGGGGGCCAAATAGGAAGCGACCAGCATGGAGGCCCAGGCTGGAACAATGGCTTCAGAGCTACAAAATATGGCTACATAGGAATTTTGAAAAACCGACCAGTCTTTTTGTTTTAGGGCTTCGCGAAACGACTGCTCTCTTAGGATTAATCCTTCCTCGAGCCATTCCGCCATATCGATTTGAACCCGCGGGATGTCATTATAATAATCTTCCAAATCAATGGTAACTAGGGGGCTGTTAGCAACTCTATTTACGATGGATCTGGCCATAAAACTATAACAATCCCAATTCTAATTTTGCCACTTCACTCATCAGATCCTGCGTCCAAGGAGGGTCAAATGTGATTTCTACTTCCGCACTTTTGACCATATTTATTGACTTGATTTTTTCTTCAACTTCCAAAGGCAGTGTTTCTGCGACTGGACAATTTGGTGTAGTTAAGGTCATTAAAACTTTGACATCGGCATCTTCATTGACAAACACGTCATAAATAAGGCCTAGTTCGTATATATCTACGGGGATTTCTGGGTCGAAAATAGTCTTCAACACCCGAACAACCTGCTCACCTAATGTTTGAGTGTCTATTTGTGATTCGCTCATGAGTTTTGTTTTGATTGATATGCCAAGGCATAGTACTTCATTTGATTTATCATACTGGCTAGTCCGTTCGCTCGGGTTGGGGACAAATGTTCTTTGAGACCTATTTCGTCTATGAAATTGGTGTTGGCCGCTAAAATGCTAGTAGGAGAATGGTTGGAAAATACCCGTATCAATATGGCAATAATACCTTTAGTTATAATGGCTTCACTATCCGCTGTGAATACAATTTTGTTATTTTTCATATCAGCTTTGAGCCATAATTTACTCTGGCAACCTTTGATTAAAAGGTTGTCATTCTTGTCCTCAGAATTTATCAAAGGTAATGATTTGCCTAGTTCTATCATGTATTCATAACGTTGCATCCAGTCGTCGAATAGGCCAAACTCTTCAACTATCTCATTTTGTATGTCTTGAATGCTACTCATTATTGTGTTAAAATTTTAGTCCTCGTTGTTTTAAGTCAGCATCATTGTTGCTTTTTTCAACGCAGCAACGAATAGATCAATTTCCGTTCGGGTGTTATAAAAGGCGAAACTAGCTCTTACTGTCCCAGGGATGCCATAGAAGTCCATAATGGGCTGAGTACAATGTTGTCCTGTTCTGACAGCGATACCCATTTTGTCTAATAAGACTCCAATATCATAGGGATGAATGTCTCCTATGTTAAAAGAGATTACAGCTGTTTTGTTTTCGGTCGTTCCATAGATTTTGAGTCCTTCAAGCTTTGACAAGGCAGAACTTGCATACTGTAAAAGTTCATTTTCGTATTGAGCGATGCGATCTAGGCCAATTTGATTGAGATAATCTACTGCCGCCCCAAAAGCAATTCCTCCAGCGATATTGGGAGTACCTGCTTCAAACTTATGAGGCAGTTCTGCATAGGTAGTCTGTTCAAAGGTCACTTCTGAAATCATTTCGCCACCACCTTGATAGGGGGGTAGTTTTTCTAGGAGTTCAGTTTTGCCATACAGCATGCCAACTCCTGTTGGGCCACACATCTTGTGTGCCGATGCGACATAAAAATCAACGTCAAGTGCTTGAACATCTACTTGGATATGGCTGCAAGCTTGAGCGCCATCTACCAGAACATTAGCTCCCACTTGATGAGCTGCAGTAATAATTTGTTCAACAGGATTAATTGTCCCTAAAGTATTTGAAACGTGATTGACGAATACCAACTTTGTCTTATTGTTTAACAATTTTGAATAAGCTGACATATCTAAGGTCCCATCTTGGGTCATTGGAATGACTTGTAGCTGAGCGCCAGTTCTTTCGCATAGCATTTGCCATGGGACTATATTGCTGTGATGTTCCAAAGCAGAAACCAAAATCTCATCATCTTTTGTTAGAAATGGAGTAAAACCTGAGGCTACCAGGTTGATGGCATGGGTAGTCCCCGAGGTCATTATGATATCTGCAGCTTTTGGCGCATTGAAGTGTGTTTGTAAGGTGCGTCGGGCCTTTTCGTAGGCATCCGTCGCTTCTTGACTTAAGGCATGTACACCTCGATGAATATTGGCGTTGTAATTTTGATAGTAGTGAACAATAGCATCTATGACCTGCTGAGGCTTTTGAGAGGTAGCTGCATTGTCAAAATAAATCAAAGGACAACCATTGACTTGTCTGCTGAGAATGGGAAAGTCTGATCTTATTTTATTGACATCAAAGGAGGTGTTTGATGTGCTCATAAATTGAATCCAATATTAACGCCCAATTTGTTGGCGATGAGTTTGTTGATACGCTGCTTCAATTCTGGAATTTTGACCGTTTCCAGTACATTGTTTGCGAAAGCATAAGTCAATAAGGCCTGGGCTTCTTTTTTAGGAATTCCTCGAGTCCTCATATAAAATAAGGCGTCTTCGTCTAATTGACCGACAGTGCAACCGTGGGAACATTTGACATCGTCGGCAAATATTTCCAATTGTGGTTTAGTATTGATAGTGGCTTTGTCACTAATTAAAATATTGTTGTTGGCCTGAAAAGCATTGGTTTTTTGAGCCAGTTTGTCGACAATAATCCGGCCGTTAAACACACCTGTAGATTGGTCTCCAAAAATCCCTTTATAATCCTGATGGCTTTCACAATTCGGGGAGTTGTGGTTGACCAAAGTGCTGTGGTCTACATGTTGTTTCTCGCCAATAATGGTAATGCCTTTTAAAGTCGATTCTACATGCTCACCATTTTGAGAGAAATTCAAGTTATTGCGGATCAATTTTCCTCCAAAGGAAAAAGTATGGACACTACAATTACTTTCAGTCTCTTGATTGATGAAGGTATGGTCGATAAGAGAAGCGTCCTCAAAGTCGTTTTGGACTTTGTAATAATCAATTTGACTGCGTTTTTCCCCAAAAATTTCAGTGACAACATTCGTAAACACTGGATGACTACTCAAACTTTGGTGCCTCTCAATAATCTGAACATGGGCGTTTTCATCGGCAATTATAAGATTTCTTGGCTGTAATAACAAGGCAGAATCATTGCCTGTAGAAAAGTGAATAATTTGAATAGGTTTCTCCACAGATTTGTGCTTCGGGATATAGACAAAGGCGCCCTCACTGGCAAAGGCTGTATTGAGGGAAACCATACTTTCGCTATTGGCCGCTTTATTGAAGTAATTTTCAATGATAGCTCTAAATCTTGGTTTGGTAAGAGCTGCGGACAATAAACAAATGTCCATACCATCATGAGTGGTTTGTGACAAATGGGCCGAATATACGCCGTCGATAAAAACGATCGCATAACTATCTAAATCGTGTAGGAAGTATTTTTTAACCTGATTAAAATCAACAGCTATGTCTCCTTTGGGCTCCAAGACGTAATCCCTATTAACTATCTTATTGAGCGAGGTGTATTTCCAAGCCTCTTGTTTTTTACTGGGAAAACCGTATTGTTCGAAAACCTTAATAGCATCGCCGCGCAAATCGTTGATATGCTCTGCTACCTCTACACTGCTGTCGAGTCCCCAAAATGATGATAATAGTTTTTCTTTTAATTCCATTTATTAAACGGTTACATCAGATTTGATCCAATCATAGCCTTTCGCTTCCAATTCTAGCGCCAGTTCTTTGCCTCCCGACTTCACAATGCGACCATTATACAGGACATGAACAAAGTCTGGTACGATATAGTCTAATAACCTTTGATAATGGGTGATGACCACTATGGCGTTATCCGCATTTTTTAAGGTATTAACACCATCGGCAACAATTCTCATGGCGTCTATATCCAAACCTGAATCAGTCTCGTCGAGTATGGCTAATTTGGGTTCGAGCATGGCCATTTGAAAAATCTCATTCCGCTTTTTTTCACCACCAGAAAATCCGTCGTTGAGAGAACGGGATAAAAACTTGCGATCAATTTCTAACAGTTCAGATTTTTCTTTTATTTTTTTGAGCATTTCGTTTGCTGGCATGTCTTCTAAGCCTTTGCCTTTTCTACTTTCATTGATGGCTGTTTTAATGAAATTGGTCACCGAAACCCCCGGAATTTCAACAGGATATTGAAAGGATAAAAATATACCCAAATGTGCCCGCTCTTCTGCCGAAAGCTCTTCTAGCGGTTCGCCTGACAATTCAATGGCGCCTTTAGTGACTTCGTAGTCTTCTCGCCCTGCAATTACTGATGCCAGGGTGCTCTTTCCAGAACCATTTGGCCCCATAATCGCATGGACCTCGCCAGCCTTAATTTCTAAATTGATACCACGTAAAATATCCTTTTCGTCAATACTAGCGTGTAAATCTTTGATTTTTAACATTTTATATAAATATAAATTATCCTACTGATCCTTCCAGACTGATTTCTAATAGTTTTTGAGCCTCAACGGCAAATTCCATGGGGAGTTTATTAAGTACCTCCTTGCTAAATCCATTTACGATTAGTGCAATAGCTTTTTCTGTGGCAATCCCCCTTTGGTTACAATAAAAAATTTGATCCTCTCCAATCTTACTTGTTGTAGCTTCATGCTCAATCTTGGCCGAATTGTTTTTGGCTTCGATATAGGGGAATGTATGCGCGCCACATTCGTTGCCCATGAGCAGACTATCACACTGAGAAAAATTCCTAGCGTGGTCGGCGCGCGAACTTATTTGAACGAGACCCCGATAACTGTTCTGGGATTTCCCAGCCGAAATGCCCTTTGAAATGATGGTCGATTTGGTGTGTTTGCCCAAATGAATCATTTTGGTTCCTGTGTCGGCTTGTTGGAAATTGTTCGTTACGGCTATGGAATAGAACTCACCAACCGAATAGTCACCTTTGAGAATACATGAGGGGTATTTCCATGTAACAGCACTGCCAGTCTCTACCTGAGTCCAAGAAATTTTCGCGCGTTTTTCGCAAAGACCTCTTTTGGTTACAAAATTGAATACACCTCCTTGGCCTGCGGCATTTCCTGGAAACCAGTTTTGTACGGTGCTGTATTTGATCTCGGCATCGTCCAAGGCAATGAGTTCTACAACCGCTGCGTGCAATTGATTTTCATCTCTACTGGGGGCTGTACAGCCTTCGAGATAGCTGACATAACTCTCTTGATCGGCAATGACTAAAGTGCGCTCAAATTGACCTGTTCCTGCTTGATTGATTCTAAAATAAGTAGACAATTCCATGGGACATCTTACCCCTTTTGGAATATAACAAAATGAACCATCACTAAAGACTGCGCTATTCAGAGCGGCATAAAAATTATCTGTTCTAGGGACTACACTCCCAATATATTTTTTGACTAACTCGGGATGTTCTTGAATAGCCTCACTGATGGAGCAGAAAATAATTCCCTTTTCTGACAATGTTTTTTTGAAAGTAGTGGCCACGGAAACCGAATCTACGACCACGTCCATGGCGACACCGCTCAATTTTTTTTGTTCATCCAATGAAATTCCCAACTTTTCAAACGTCGCTAGTAATTCCGGATCTACCTCATCCAGAGAATTGTATTTGGGCTTGTTATTTGGCGCGGAGTAATATGAAATCGCTTGGAAGTCGGGTTTGGTATAATTGACATTTGCCCAGTCGGGCTCTGTCATGCCTTGCCATATTTTAAACGCTTCTAGACGCCAATCGGTCATCCAGTCGGGCTCTCCCTTTTTCTTAGATATGGTTCTCACAACCTCCTCGTTGAGTCCCACAGGAATAGTGTCGGAAGCTATATCAGTATAAAATCCATACTCGTATTCTTTGGTTTTGAGTTCTTCTCTTAAATCGTCTTCTGTATACTTACTCATAAATCTTGTTTATAAAGAGAAACTTTCTCCGCAACCGCAGGTGCGATTGGCATTGGGGTTATTAAACACAAATCCTTTGCCGTTCAAGCCACCTGAGTATTCTAAGGTGGTGCCTACCAGATATAAAAAACTTTTTTTGTCAACAATGATTTTCACGCCATTATCCTCAAACAACTTATCGTCTTGGTGAGTGGTGTTGTCAAAATTCAATTCGTAGGACAAACCAGAGCAACCGCCGCTTTTGACACCTACCCTCACAAAATCGCGGGCAGCATCAAAACCTTCCTCGCTCATTAGTTGCGCCACTTTGGACTTTGCAGTTTCAGATACTTTGATCACAATTCTAATTTAGAATAGTTAAAAATAGATTGCAAATATACAACAATCGCAGTCTTTTTAAGCCTTTTTTCGAATGTTATTGAGATAGAATTACAGGATAATTGTGTTAATTCAATTGATATTATTTTTTAACACCCCTAAATGAGATGAACAATAAATAAATCGCCACGCGATTGGCTAAAACTCCATATTAGAATATCTTTGCGCTCGAATTGATTTGTCATCAGAGATATTTTCCATGAAGCAAGTACGAACATTCAAACCCTTTTTGACCGCTGACCTTTCGTCAGTGGGTAAAAGCGTCATGGAATTGACTAAAATGAGGCTATCCATTAGCGTTGTATTTTCGTCAATAGCGGGATATATGCTGGGTGTTTCGGTCATCGACTATACTGTAGTGGCATGGTTAGCACTTGGCGGGTATTGTATGGTTGGCGCGTCTAATGTGTTCAATCAAATCATTGAAAGGGATTTGGATGCTCTGATGAAGCGGACAATGAACAGACCTATTCCGTCGGGTAAGGTGTCTGTGAATTCTGCTTTTTTGATGGGCTGCTTGTTGACTGCGGCAGGATTGATAATTCTATACAACATCAATCCAAAAACAGCCATGTTTGGTGCTATTTCTATTTTTTTATATACCAGTGCCTATACACCTTTAAAAACCAAAACACCACTCTCAGTTTTTGTGGGAGCCATTCCTGGGGCCATTCCTTTTATGTTGGGATGGGTGGCAGCAACCAATGATTTTGATATCGAACCTGGCACGTTATTCTTAATACAATTCTTTTGGCAATTTCCTCATTTTTGGGCGATTGGCTGGTTTTTGGACGAGGATTATAAAAGGGCAGGATTCAAAATGCTTCCAACATCTAAGCCCGACAAGGCTACTGCGGCTCAAATCATATTTTATTCCATTTGGACTGTCATTGTCTCCCTATTGCCGGCATTTGGTATAACGGGTCGACTTCATTTAAGTCTAACAGCAGCCATTTTAGTTTTTTTGATAGGTGTTGTAATGATTTATTTTGCTGTACAATTATTCATTCAAAAAACTACTGTTGCTGCGCGATCGCTAATGTTGGTTAGTGTTCTTTATATCACCTTGCTACAAATAATATACGTGGCTGATAAACTTATTTAATATATGGATTTAACTCAAGGAAGTACACAAGAAAAACAAAGCCGAGCCAGTAAAATGATGGTCATAGTGGGAATTATTTCCTTAGTCATGACTTTCGGAGGATTGACCAGTGCTTTTATTGTCAGTAGTTCTCGGATTGATTGGCTTAAAGAATTGGTTTTGCCCAATGCTTTTTTCTGGAGTACGGCGCTCATTTTGCTGAGTAGTTTTTGTCTAATTATGGGTCGCAGATCCGTGAAAAAAGGCCTTAAATCCCGAGCCTCCCTTTTTATAGCTGTCACTCTAGTGATGGGTATTGCTTTTTTGATCAGTCAGTTTGTTGGATTTCAGCAAATTGTCGAATCGGGTTATAATTTTACCGGCCCAACTAGTAATATCACCATGTCCTATATTTATGTCATAACCGTATTGCATATACTGCATGTTGTAGCGGGTTTAATAGCGTTGTTGGTTGTATTGATAATGAATCAAAAAGGCGCTTATTCTCCATCCTCAATGACGGGTTTTGATATGGCTGCCATTTTCTGGCATTTTGTCGATTTGCTATGGATATATCTGTTCATTTTTTTCGTGACATTTTAATTTTTTTATTGTCAATTCAAAGCCGTTTAAAATTTTGACAGAATTTCACCTTTAATCCCGCTTTCATTACCGTTTAAAATCATTATTTTTGCAACAAATTAAATCTACATAAAATGAGTTCAACACTCGCAAGCACAGGAACAGAAGGAAAAACTTGGGGCGGAGGAAGTGCACCATTAAAGGCTTCTTATGGTAAAATGATGATGTGGTTTTTCATTGTTTCGGATGCCTTAACCTTCTCTGGATTTCTTGCCGCCTATGGTTTTTCTCGATTTAAATATATCGAATCATGGCCTATTGCAGATGAGGTATTTACTCACGTGCCTTTTGTTCACGGTCAAGAATTGCCCATGATTTATGTGGCGTTTATGACTTTTGTGCTAATCATGTCGTCAGTAACTATGGTATTGGCTGTTGATGCTGGACATCATATGAAAAAGGCAAAAGTTACCTGGTATTTGTTTTTAACCATCATTGGGGGTTTGATTTTTGTTGGCTCCCAAGCCTGGGAATGGGCAACTTTCATCAAGGGAGATTATGGGGCTGTGCAAACTAAGGGAGGTCAAATTTTACAGTTTGTAGATGCTGACAGCGGACAACGTTTGGCTTTACGTGATTTTGCAAAACCCATTGAAAGCGAAAGAGAGCAGCATTTGGCTAAAAATGGTATTTGGTTTGAAGGCGAGGGTGCTCACACAACTTTCAATTTACAGGAGGTTATTGCCGGGATGGAGGCTCATCCAAATGTTTTAGTGCGTACTCAAACCTTGGATGCAGCGGGTCAGAAAACATTGTTGAATCGGGAGTCGTCTTTAACGCAAATCAAAACCAATGGCAAACAGGTTGTAGAAGGTGCTAACCTAAAAGTGAATGAATATGGATCGCCCTTGTTTGCAGACTTTTTCTTTTTTATTACCGGCTTTCACGGCTTTCACGTTTTTTCGGGCGTTGTCATCAATATCATTATCTTTTTCAATGTCATTCTTGGTACTTATGAGCGCAGAAAAAACTATGAGATGGTAGAAAAAGTTGGACTGTATTGGCACTTTGTAGATTTGGTTTGGGTATTTGTATTTACTTTTTTCTATCTGGTTTAAATATATCTATTAATAAAGACTATGGGAGCTCACGAACATAAATTGGCAATTTTCAGGGGACTGATTAAATTCAAAAGTAATACTCAAAAAATTTGGGGTGTTTTGATATTTCTAACCATTGTAACAGCGGTTGAAGTTGTTCTTGGGATTTACAAACCACCCGTTTTGATGACGGCTTTAATGTCTCCTTTTGACGGTGGTTTTGGTGCTACATTGGCCAATGTATTTCTCTCACCTTTTATTTTTTTGAAACCACTTAATCTTATTTTTATTCTTTTGACCCTTGTTAAAGCTTACTATATCACTTGGGATTTCATGCACATGCGAGATGAAACCACAGCTTTGAGACGCATGGTGGTTTGGACCGCAGTATTCTTGGTGGCTTACTTGATTTTTATTTTACTTCAAGAGGGAGGCTATATCGAGAGCATCTATAGTTCGGGCTATATCAGAAGAGATTTTTAATCAGTGTCTCTGTGTTCTGACTCAAGGGACTTATTTATTTCTAATAGCAACTCCATTAGTGGTTTTGATAAAACATTTTGATTGTGACATCCTTTGATAAGCTTAGAAAACCAATCATTCTTAGTGTATTGTTTTTCCTTCCAGTTGCTTTCCTTCTCTTTCTCTACCCGTCTGTGCACAACTATACGCCACTTGAAGTGGTTAATCAGGATGTTGTAGAACTCGATCGTTTTAGATCCATTGACGGTGAAGAGGTCATTCTTCAAGACCGATTAACAGTTTTAGCAATTTATAGTTATTCGCCTCTGGACCAATCAACAGCAGCTTTAAATCTCAAAGAATTGATTTATGATAAATTTAAAGGCTTTAAAAAATTTCAAGTCGTTGTTGTTGCGCCCAATGCTGCTGAAGATGAATTGAGACAACTCAAGGAAGAATTGTACTCCTACAGTGATCTAAAGTATTGGCAATTTGCCCTAGGAGACATCCAAAGCATCAATCAACTGGGTAACAGTTTATTGACTTCTGCAACCCATGAAAGCTCGGCCTTCAACCAGGCCTACATCATCGATAAGCAATTGAACCAACGCGGGAGATTTGATGACCGATCCAAAAACGAACTTAAAAAAAATATAACACCCTACGGACTATATAGTTATGACTGTACAGAGGTGGCCGATTTAAAAAATAAAATGAGTGAAGATTTACGCATTTTGTTTACAGAATACCGTCAAAAGCGCAAAGGCACTTTTGAGTCGGATGACAGAAGAAACGACAATTTAAAATCAGATGGCGAGGAAAACTAACTATTCCTATGTTGGGATCACTTTTATTTTATTGGTTTTTGGCATCATTTTCGTTCCGCGAATTGTTGAACGTCTATCTTCGACAGATGTCATTAGGGAGGAAAGTCGAAGTCAGCATATAGGATTACAGCGTCAAGATCAGAAAGCTTTGTCTTTTATCCTTATGAATGGCGAGAAAAGAAAAGTTCCAGACTTTACCTTTATCAATCAAAGAGGGGAAACAGTATCTAATAAAGATTATTTGGGAAAGGTCTATGTTTTAGAATTTTTCTTTAGCACTTGCCCGACCATTTGTCCGATTATGAATAGAAATTTGGTAACGATTCAAAATCAATTTCCCGAGCGACAAGATTTTGGAATAGCTTCTATTACCATAAATCCATCTTATGACACTCCTGAGGTCCTTCAAAGCTATGCCGATAATTATGGTGTTGTCAATCCCAATTGGCATTTTCTAACTGGCGATAAGCAAGCCATTTATGAACTGGCTAATGTTGGATTCAATTTGTTTGTTGCTGAAGATCAAGAAGCGGCAGGCGGGTTTGAACACTCTGGTAATTTTGCCTTAATCGATAAGGCGGGTTATATTCGCTCCAGATTAGATGATTTTGGCAACCCAAAAATATATTATTATGGCTTGAATGCCGATCCAGAGGACGAAACTGGTCAAAAAGAGGAAATTTCTATACTGATACAAGACATTCATAAATTATTAAATGAGCATGACAACAACTAACAATCAAAAAAAATTCAATAATATAATCATTGCAGTTTCTATAGCCATTCCCCTAGTCGTTGTGGTGCTATTTAATGTGAAGCTGCCCAACGTGGCGCCCTTAAATTTTTTACCTCCGGTATATGCAACAATAAATGGACTTACCGCAGTTCTTTTGATAGCGGCATTGGTAGCTATTAAAAACGGTAAACGCCAAGTCCATCAAAGATTGATGCAATTGGCATTGGTCTGTTCTGTTTTGTTTTTAGGGATGTATGTGGCTTATCATATGACCAGTGAATCAACGCCGTACGGCGGTGAGGGGATGCTGCGATTTGTGTATTTCTTCATATTGATTTCTCATATTTTGCTGTCAATTGCTGTGATACCTCTAGTCTTGTTTACCTATCTGCGCGCCTGGAATCAGGACTTTGAAGGACATAAAAAACTGGCACGGATAACTTTTCCTATATGGTTGTATGTGGCAGTTACTGGTGTTGTAGTTTATCTTATGATTGCTCCGTTTTACAGTTAGATGAATGTTAAAATTAAAATAATACTCTTTATTCTATTGTTGTCAATGACTAATATTGCACAATCACAGTGTGCTATGTGTCGCGCGGTGCTAGAGAGCGAAGAAGGTAAAGGAACAGCCGAAGGTATTAATGACGGAATCCTCTACTTGATGGCTATTCCTTATGTGGTGGTTGGGGGAATAGGGTTTTATATTTTTAAATTGTATCGCAAAAAAAAGAATAATAATTAAAATAGACTGTAACAATTGGTCAGAGTAGTAGTCTAACAATGGCCGGTTGTTTCACTAAACAAAATTTATCATCATGTTATCAATAAAAAATCTACACAAGTCCTACCCCATTGGAGACTCTGAGCTCCATGTTCTAAAAGGGATTAATCTTGAGGTAGAGCAGGGCGAAATGGTCGCGATAATGGGTTCATCGGGATCTGGTAAATCTACATTGCTCAATATTATTGGCATTTTAGATGAGGCTGATTCTGGGACCTACACTTTGGATGATGTCCCCATCAAAAATTTAAATGAGAAAAAGGCTGCCGTATATCGCAACAAATTTTTAGGTTTTGTATTCCAATCTTTCAATCTTATCAATTACAAGAATGCTTTGGAAAATGTTGCTTTGCCGTTGTACTATCAAGGTATGCCTCGTAAAGAACGATTGAAGCACGCCCGTTTTCATTTAGAAAAAGTGGGGTTACTCTCATGGGCTGACCATTTACCTAGTGAGCTTTCGGGAGGTCAAAAGCAACGCGTTGCCATTGCTCGCGCCCTAGCGGCCGAACCAAAATTGTTGCTGGCAGATGAGCCGACAGGAGCTTTAGACTCGACTACTTCTCATGAAATTATGGCTTTTTTACAAGAATTGAATGATGAAGGTAAAACCCTGCTTATTGTGACCCATGAAGAAGAGATTGCGGCCATGACCAAGCGGGTCATTCGTTTGAAAGATGGCGTAATTACGGAAGACAAAAAAATCACTCAACAAAGAGTAATAGCCCATGTTTGATATTGATCTATGGCGTGAGATCTTTCAAAGTATCTCCAAAAATAAGTTGCGCTCTGTACTTTCAGGATTCACGGTGACTTTTGCAATACTGCTCTTTACCATTCTTTTCGGAATTGCAAATGGCTTGAATAATACCTTCAAAGAGGCTTTTATAGACGATGCTGCCAACTCCATTTTCTTGTTGTCAGGAAGAACATCAAAAGCATACAAGGGACTGCAAGCAGGTAGAAGAATACAATTCAAGAACGAGGATTTTGACTATGTCGGCGAATCATTCGATTCAAATATTGAATTTATGTCGGCTAGGGTTTATAAAAACTTACAGGCCTCCTATCGTAACGAGCGGAATGGTTACAGCGTGCGTGGAGTACATCCAGATCATCAGTTTTTGGAAAGGACCAAAATCAAAGAAGGGAGATATCTCAATCAAAGAGATATGCAGGAAGGAACCAAAGTAGCTGTTATTGGGAGATTGGTGGAAAAGGATTTGTTTTTGAAAGAACCAGCATTGGGTAAATTTATCAACTTGAGTGGGGTACAGTATAAAGTTGTAGGGGTCTTTACAGATGACGGGGGTGACAATGAAGAAAGGCTCATTTATCTACCTATTACCACAGCTCAGAAGGTCTATGGCAATAACGATTACGTCGACCAAATCAATTTGACTTATAATCCCGAAATGAATTATGATGAGGCCATTGCGTTTGGGAATCGAATTCAAAAGGATTTAAAAAAACGATTTTCTGTTAATCCCTCTGATCAAAATGCTATCCGTGTTCGCAACTATGCCAATGGAAATAAAGGTGTTGATCAAATGAATACTGTTTTGGGAATCATTATTTTTTTAGTAGGAATGGGAACCCTAATCGCTGGAATTGTTGGTATTAGTAATATCATGATATTCATTGTCAAGGAACGAACCAAAGAAATTGGAATTCGCAAGGCCCTAGGAGCGGCGCCAAAGTCTATCGTTAGGATCATCCTCTTGGAATCCATACTCATCACTACAATTGCGGGATATTTAGGATTGCTTTTAGGCGTGGGTGTACTCGAACTCATCGGCTCTAGCTTAGAGGATTTTTTCATCAAAGACCCGGGCGTAAGTCAGAGCTTGGTAATTTCGGCAACCATAACACTTATTTTGGCAGGTGCTTTAGCTGGTTATGTTCCAGCAAAAAAAGCAGCTCATATCAAACCTATTGTAGCTTTAAGAGACGAATAATATGCTAAAGTTTTTATTTGAACGCGATACCTGGCAAGAAGTGCTAGACAGTATGAGCAAGAACAAGCTCAGAACTGGGATCACAATGATTGGTGTTTGGTGGGGTATTCTATTACTGATTGCTCTTTTAGGCTGTGCCAAGGGAATGGAAAATTCATTCAATAAATTTTTTGGTGATTTTGCCACCAACAGTGTGTTTATTTGGGGTCAAAATACCAGCAGGCCATTCCAAGGTTTTCAAGAAGGGCGACGCGTTGAATTGACGCTCTCGGATGCCAAGCGCATTGAGGAAAATATCCCTGGTATTGAGTTTGTTGTACCTAGAAACCAAAACCAAGCCCAAGTGATTCGAGGAACGCAGTCTGCTAATTTCTCAATCGCAGGAGATTTTCCACTACTCGACTTGGTGCAGAAAAAGAAATTGATTCACGGGAGATTTCTCAACAGCAGTGATATTGAGGACAAACGGAAAGTAGCGGTCATTACTATTGACACCTACGAACAGTTATTTGAAAAAGACGAGCAGGCAGTTGGCGAAATAATCAAAATCAATAACAGTAATTTTACCGTAATTGGAGTGATTGAAGAAGATCAGTTTGGCAACTCAAATGTCCATATTCCTTTTTCTACATTTCAGCAGATGTATAATTATGGTGAACGGATAGGATGGTTGATGGTAACTGGAAAAACGGATTATAGCATCAAACAAATTGAATCCGACACGAAATTATTACTGAGAAACATGAATAATATTCACCCCAAAGACCAGCGAGCTTTTGGAAGTTTCAACCTGGGGAAAGAATTTGGCAAACTCACAGGCTTTTTAAAGGGCATGCAATTTTTAACTTGGTTCGTAGGCATCGCTACACTGATTGCGGGTGTATTTGCCATAGGAAATATATTACTCATCACCGTTAAAGAGCGCACCAAAGAGATTGGTGTACGCCGCGCCTTAGGAGCCACACCATTTGAGATTAAAAGGCAAATCGTTACAGAAGCCGTTTTTCTAACTATGATTTCGGGCTTGTTAGGCATCATTACTGGTGGATGGATTTTGATAGCTATTGATGCCTTGTTTGGTCAAGGTATCGACGCCACCTTAGTCAACGCCTCGGTTCCGATTTCGGTAGTTTTTGTGGCGCTTTTGATACTGGTAGCCTTAGGAACAATTATTGGCCTGATACCAGCTTTTAAAGCCACGAGCGTAAGACCCATACAAGCATTAAGAGAAGAATAACAATTAAAAGACAATTAACCTCTATATAAACATGAAGAAATCAGTAAAAATTATAATAGTATCAGTACTTCTTGTACTATTAATCGTTGTTTTGAAATATTTCAAAGATTCTAACGCGGCAGATGTACAAGAATTTGCTACTGAGACGCCGTTTTATGCCCCAATTAATTATAAGGTTGTAGCTACTGGCAAGTTGAATCCCGAAGAAGAAATCGAACTCAAGCCTCAAATATCGGGTATTGTAGATCGTATTGTAGTCGAAGAAGGTGATATAGTGAGCAAAGGTGATCTTATTGCAACTATTCGAGTGGTTCCTAATGAGCAAGCCTTAGTGAGCGCCAATTCAAGAATTAAAAGCAATAAATTGGCTTTGGATAATGCCCAGACCATTTACGATAGAAACAAAACATTATATGAAAAAGGCGTGATCTCTCGCCAAGATTTTGAAAATACTGAATTGTCACTGAACCAAGCTATGGAGGCTTATGCTCAATCTCAGAACGATTTTCAAATTATCAAAAGAGGATCGGTTTCTGGTGGAAGTGGTGCCAATACCAGTATTGTTGCTCAAATCTCTGGAACTATTCTCGAAATCCCTGTTCGCGAAGGTGATCAAGTAATTGAGAGTAATAATTTCAATGCAGGAACCACCATCGCTACAATTGCCGACATGAGTAAAATGATATTTGAAGGCAAGGTGGATGAGTCCGAAATTGGCAAGCTCAGCGAGGGAAGAGAAATCACTGTTGTTCTCGGCGCCATCGATCAAGAAGAGTTTCCAGCAAAATTAACTTTTTTGGCACCCAAAGGGGTTGAGGAAAATGGCGCTGTACAATTCACCATCAAAGCCGATGTGATCATCGAACAAACTGTAAAAATTAGAGCTGGATACAGCGCCAATGCCAAAATTGATATCGCAAGCCGCGATAGTGTCATGTGTGTCCGTGAGGCCTTGCTTCAGTTTAATCGAATTACCGATCAGCCCTTCGTGGAAATTCGTAATGAATCGGGACGATTTATTAAAAAGAATGTGGAATTGGGCTTGTCTGACGGTATCAATGTAGAAATATTGGATGGTATAGAAGAAACAGATCAAATTAAAGTGTGGAACCAGGCTTCGGAGGAAGATGAAAAAGAAGACGAATCAAATGAATAAGCTCAGAAATTTAACCTATCTCATTGTATTGATTAGCGTTTCGGCTGCTGTTCAAGGACAAAACCGAAAATGGACGCTTAGAGAATGTGTAGAAATGGCGTTGGAAAACAACATATCCATTAAACAAAACATTAATAACATAAAGTCTAATGAACAAGATGTGAAAGCGGCCAAAGGCGAGTTTTTACCCTCTTTAGGGGCGAGCCTCAGTCAATCGGCTAATTTTGGATCTGCCGAATTATTCTCAGGAAATTTTGTCGATAGACAGTTCTTTTCAACCAATGGTTCCTTATCACTGAACCAAACTGTTTTTAATGGATTTCGAACGCTTAATGGGTTCAAACAATCGCAACTTAATTTAGAGCGCAACGAATTTGAATTGCGTCGCCTTCAAGATGATGTCGCTCTGAACGTGGCCAACGCCTATCTGAACGTATTGTTCAATATGGAGAATCTAGAGACAGCGAAATCGCAATATGAATTTTCGCAAACACAATTAGTGCGTGTTCAAAATTTAGTGGAGTCTGGCGTTCAGCCTTTGTCCAACCTCTATGATGCTCAGGCCAATTTGAGTGGAGATTTACAGAGTTTAACCGTTGCTCAAAACAACCATAAAATTGCACTTCTTACCCTTGCGCAATTGATTCAAGTGCCAGCTGAAGGTTTTGATGTTGAAGTGATTCAGGTCGAAGACCCTTCTCCTTCCATATTATACGACGATGTCAATCCCATTATACAATACGCGCTGAATAATCGGAATGAAATAAAAATAGCCAATAAAAATCTTGAAATTGCCGACATCAATATTAAGTTGAGCAAGGCCGGGTTTATGCCTACCATAAGCCTAGGCTATGGATTTAATACTGGTGCTAATTTTTCTAATCTTTCTGAGGATTCAAGTTTTTTCCAACAAATCAATGATAACAAAGGTCATGGACTGAACCTTAATGTCAATATCCCCATTTTTTCTAAATTCAGAAATCAAACGGCCTTGACTAAATCCAAGATCCAAAAAGACAATGCCGAGTTAGAATTGGATAAAGCTAAATTGGATTTGGAAGCCAGTGTTCAACGGGCATATACCGATGCTCAGGCAGCCCTGAGATCATATCAGGCCTCGACCGCATCTGTGGAAGCTAGAGAATTATCCTTTTCAAATGCTCAAGAAAGATACGCCATTGGTGCGCTCAACTCTTTCGAACTGGAGCAGTCGCGATTGGCACTTATCAATGCCAAAGCTTTGTTGATTAATGCGAAATACGATTTCATTTTTAAAACTCAAGTTTTAGATTTTTTCTTAGGAAAGGCTATATTTGAGTAAATGGGATTCATTCTAAATTTAGAAACAAGTACGAAAAACTGCTCAGTGGGAGTGTCAGATCGTGGTAGGTTATTAGCGATCAGAGAACTCAACGAAGTGGGCTATTCTCATGCCGAAAAACTACAGCCTTTTATTGAGGCCGTGCTGATAGAGTCTAAAATTGAATTGAAGGACTTGGATGCGGTAGCTATAAGTCAAGGCCCCGGATCCTACACGGGATTACGTATAGGCACCTCCCTAGCCAAGGGGCTTTGTTATGCTCTAGAAATTCCTTTGATTGCAACGCCTACCTTGAAGGCTCAGGCCATGCAATTAACCGCTGTTCAAGGCAGTATTGTCTCTGTTATTGACGCAAGAAGAATGGAAGTTTACCAAGCCATTTTTGATTCTGATTTCAACGAATTATCTCAGGTTGAAAGTCATATTATTGAGGAGAATTCCTACGAGGCTCTATTGGCCCAGGGACCGGTATTTTTTATTGGCGATGCTACCGAAAAAATAAGTGAAATCATTGATCATCCTTTGGCAATATTCTGTCATAATCACTGGCCTTCAGCTATGCAAATGGCTCCTTTGTCCTTTGAAAAATTCCAAATAGGGGACTATGAAGACTTAGCCTATTTCGAACCCTTTTATCTTAAGGATTTTGTCAGTATGAATCCGCCGAAATTGGGGTCTATCCGTTGATTGCAATGACTCGAGACACCTTATCTTTCAGCATTTCTTGAAGTAGTGATTCAATGCCGTTTTTTAAGGTCATTGTGGACGATGGGCAGCCGCTACAGGCACCTTGTAGAATGACCTGAACCTCTTTGGTATCCGCATTATAAGAAGAAAACTGAATGTTCCCTCCATCCCCAGCAACAGCGGGCTTGATATATTCGTAGAGAATACTGACTATTGAAGCAGACACATCATCTAACACCTCTGGAATAGACTCATCCTTGGGAGTGCCAAATGCTTCTTGTACTTGTAATTCTTCGAGTATAGGTTTGCCTTCTGCCAGATAGCTCCTTATGAATTCCCTGACTTCTAAAGTGACCTCATTCCAGTCGGCGACGTCGTACTTGGTGATAGAAACAAAATTTTCATCGAAAAAAACGGATTTTACGAAAGGCAAATGAAAAAGAGCAGTAGCCAAGGGTGCCGATCTGGCCTCGTCTATGGATTTGAATTCGACAGTGTTTTCGACTAATTTTTTGTTGGCCACAAATTTTAGCACCGCTGGATTGGGAGTACTTTCGGCATAAACAGTTACTGGCGCAGGTTTGTTTGGGGCAGCCTTAATGACCTCAATCCCTCTTTCGATAGCCGATGCGATGAACTCGGCAATGTCGTTCTCTACCTCTTCCCAAGTCACGATATCAAAGCGTTCAATGGCAATAAAATTTAATGAAACATAAACCTTTTTAACAAAGGGAAAATGAAAGAGTTCTGCAACCAAGGGCGCATTGATAGCTTCATCAATATTGGAGAATTCTAAGCTTTGATGTTGAGTTAAAAATTCCTCTCCTTCAAATTTTTGAATTTTAGGATTGCTGGTTTTAACAATTTTAATGGGCATACTTATTATGTTTTTTGCAAAGTTAGCCTTATTATCCTCCCATTAAATAGAATTGGTATGAAAATTGTGCTCAATTTAAAGCTGTTATTTCTGTAACTGACGAACCGGAAATATTTATTTGACTTAGACCCATCTACTCATGAAAAATTACTCCAAGGCATTCTTGTATCTGCCTATTTTGAGTTTTTTTCTCCCTACCCTAAGGAGATACAAGAATTTAGGGCACATTTTACCCTAAAACGATAAAAAAAAAGGGTTTTAAGACATGAAATAGTATCTTATGCTAATTTTAATGAAAAATTTTATTTGATTTGCGGCATTATTTTTGGTGCTCATTGCTTATTTCCCCTATGAAACATCTATTTATTATATTTTCGTTTTTCTTTATTTCGGTCCTTGGGGTACAATCTCAAAACTTGACTGTTGATCAAACCACTTATACGGTTCAGCAATTAATTGAAGATGTCTTAATCAATTCTGTATGCGCCCAAGTCTCAAATATTACCTTCTCAACAGGAACAAATTTTAATGAAGATAATGGTATTGGGTATTTTTCCGAATCTACTGGAGCATTTCCTTTTGCTGAAGGTATAATAATGGCCTCTGGAAATGCTGCTCTCGCTCAAGGACCAAATAGTCAACAGAGTACAGGGACAGGAACTGAGTCATGGCTCGGTGATGCCGATTTGAATGAACTTTCAGGGGCTACTACCTATAATGCAACCACGATTACATTTAAATTTGTGCCTTTTGTTGACGAAATCAGTTTTGAATTTTTAATGGCATCGGAAGAGTATGGTGATGCTGGTTTTGAGTGTTCTTATTCAGATATTTTCGCCTTTATTTTAGAACATCCTGACGGTTCCACATCCAATTTAGCTGTAATACCGGGTACAACGACTCCTGTTCTGGTAACATCGGTCCATCCTGAGAATGAAGAATGTTCGGCTCAAAATGCCCAATTCTTCTCTCAATACGTTGAAACAGGGGCTGGTCCAATTGAATACAACGGATTTACCACTTCTATAACTGCAAAATCATCTGTGATCGCAGGAGAGACTTATACTATTACACTGGGTGTTGCTGATGCTTCTGATAGTCAATATGACACTGCTGTTTTCCTAAAAGCGGGCAGCTTTAATTTGGATGTGGATTTGGGCGATGATTTATTGATTTCTAATGGTTTGGCGGAATGCTACGGGGACACGGTTACTCTAAATACTAATAGTTCATCTGGAATACATGTTTGGTATAAAGACGGTGTGGTTTTGGCTGGTGAAACAAATAGCACTTTAGATGTGACTGAGCCAGGAATCTATAAGGTTGAGCTAAGTTATTCGTCTAATTGTCAAGTTGAGGATGAAATTACTATTGAATTTAAGACACCACCGCAGGCTAATCCTGCTCAAGATCTAACCCTATGTTCAAGTACAGGAGTGGCTGAATTTAATTTAGAAAATAATAACGCCAATGTTTTAGGAAGTCAGGATACAACACAATTTGTCATCTCTTATCATTCAACTCAAAGTGATGCCGATAATGATCAAGGACATTTGCCTTCAACCAATTACACTAACACCTCAAATCCTCAAACTATTTATGCGCGAATTGAGGATCTTGATGGAAAATGTTTTGACACCGTAGAGTTCAAGATAAGTACATCGGCAATACAATGGACAAGCGTTGTGCCAGACCTTTTTGTTTGTGATGATGATTACGATGGGATAGCATCTTTTCAGTTGTCGTCTATGGATAATTTAGTAATTAACAATAGTGATGTGTCTAGCACCAATGTGTCGGTGTCGTATTTTGTGAGTTCGGCAGATGCTAGCAATGGCACTAATCCATTATCTGACCCTTACACCAATACGGTGGCAAATGAACAAGAGATTTTTGCTTTATTGGTCAATAATGATATCACGTCCTGTGATGGTATAACTTCTTTTAAAATTAAAGTCAATCCCCTCCCTACGACAGTCATTTTAGAAGACATGTCTTTGTGCGAAGGTGATCAAGACGGTCAGGCGTTGTTTGATTTGAGCACTAAGGATTCTGAGGCCATAAATGGTCAAACAGGTATTAGCGTCAGCTACCATGACACACAGGCTAATGCGGACAGTGGGGCCAGTCCATTGCCGACAATGTATTTGAGTTCCACTCAAACGATTTATGTTCGTTTGGAGGATGACCTCACTGGCTGTTATGTTACCATGCCACTAGATTTGATTGTTCTTGACAATCCTGTTATACCTGAGATTTCTAATTATGAGTTGTGTGATTACAACGGATCTGGAGATTGGCAGGAGACTTTTGATTTAACGGCAAAGACATCAGAGATTGCCAATGGTCAGGATGTTAGTGTGACCTATCACACGACGTCTGCAGCGGCAGATGGAGGAACGGATGCTATCACGGTCATCGACAATACGAGTAATCCTCAAACGATCTATTTCAGATCTCAGGATAATACAACGGGATGTTATAGTACTGGAAGTTTTGATCTTGTGGTCAATGGACTTCCTGAGTTACAGAACACAACATTGGTGCAGTGTGATGAAGATGGCACCCCAGATGGTTTTACGATTTACAACCTCCACGAAGCCGATCAGAACATTACCGTAGGAGGGAATACCACAGGCTTTACCTACAGCTATTATTTGAGTCAAGCAGATGCAGAGAGTGGCAACAATGTACTAACGCCATCACCCTTTACCAATACGGTGAATCCACAGACGCTATATGTCAGGGTAGAGAATGATGCCACAAGCTGTGTGTCATATGCTACAGTAACATTAGATGTAACAGCTACAGATATTGGTAACGCAGGGCTTGAGACATGTGATGACGACTATGATGGTTTTGCGGAATTTACCCTTAGCGATGCCAATGGGGACATATTACAAAACCTGCCCGAGGGATTAGAAGTTGCATTTTATAAGACTTTAGAAGACGCCCAACTCGAGCAGAATCAGTTACCAGATCAATATACCAATGAGACTCCTAATTCCCAAGTGATTTATATACGTGTGGAGAATAATAACGACTGTTTTGGTATAGCCAACATGACCATTACGGTTAATCCTTTACCGGCATATAACGCTGTGGCAGATCAAGAGTTGTGTAGCGTTACACCAGATCAGAATACTGTAGATTTGAGTGTATACACAAGCACGATATTAGGCAGTCAAAACGCCTCAGACTACACCATTACCTATTATGACTCACAGGCCGATGCTGACAGTGGGCAGAATCCTATCACTGGAGCCTTCACGACCCAGAGCAATCCTGACACGGTTTATGTTCGTGTAGAGAACAATGCCACGCATTGTTATATTACCTCAATTAACTTTGACCTAATGTATTACCCTAAACCTGATTTTGTTGCGCCAACTGACTATGAGGTTTGTGACACAGTACCTATAGACAATAGCGAGACCTTTGATTTGAGCAGTAAGATAGGAGAAATCACAGCGGGCGACACACAAACTACAGTCAGTTTTCATTTGACACAGGCTGCTGCGGAAAGCGGTACTGATGCTTTGTCAACCAGCTATGCCAATATTGAAAACCCACAAACACTCCATGTTCGCATTGAGGATGAGAATACCGCCACCACCGGTTGTTATTCATTAACCACCTTAGAATTAATAGTAAATCAGGCGCCGGCTGCTGTAAGTCCTGATGCGTTGGTTTATTGCGATGCTGACAATGATGGTTTTGGTTTATTTACCTTGACCGATGCAGATTCAGAGATCACTTCAGGAGACAGTGACTTGGTAGTGACTTACCACGAGACCATAGCCAAT
>Ga0209653_1000160_pt1 | contig 58572 bp, 61 predicted proteins | sample SaaInl6LU_22_DNA_FD_184644 | JGI IMG/M metagenome (GOLD analysis project Ga0209653, IMG submission 184644) | Marine microbial communities from expanding oxygen minimum zones in the Saanich Inlet - ESP_116LU_22_DNA (SPAdes) (version 2) | ecosystem: Environmental > Aquatic > Marine > Intertidal... | reverse complement strand
AAAAATTATACACTATTGCTAATCTTTGTAACCAAATTTTAAGTAGAATCTTGTTGTGCTAAACATAACATAATATTACCAAGTGAAGCAATATTATATCTTAAAATAATAGGATAAGAATTTTTAAGATATATTTCAACCATATTAGAAAGATTAGTACATTTAGTAAATATAGATAAATATTTAAGACTAAAAATACCTTGAATAATTTCATGATCTCTTACATCACAGTCTATTGTTTCATCTGTATTATTATTACCCTTTTTAATACTAATATTCTGTGATTTTTCAGTCCCCATAATAGTTTCCTGTTCGCAGAAATCAGATTTACAGCTTAGAATTAGTTTATCACCTATATTACGGAATTCAATAAACTCAGCAAGATTATGCATGTCTCTGATAATCTTTTGTAAATATGATGAAGGCATATTAATGATAGTATGGAAATCAACGGGTGGTATTTCAATATTTAATACATCAATATCAAGCATTGATAGTTTATAATTTGTCTTGAAGTTCTTTTCATTATTATCAATAGTTATACCAATAGAATTAGGATCATCTTTGAGTACATATAGTGATAGAATATCATTATTAGTAATAGTTTTAATAAGAGTATGAAGACGTAGCATATTAATCCCTACATAAATTTTTTTCTCACAATAGAAATGCTCAAATTTATCCGCATCTAGTTTTAAATGGATTAGAACAATATGTGTATTATCCATAGCAACAATTTTAATACCAGTTTCATCAATCTCTAAATTAACATCCATTAAAATTTCTTTTAAAGCATCAACGACTTGTTTAAAAGTAGATGCCTGGACAGTTTTTATATTAAGCAAATAAGCACTGTTATCCATTTTTAATTCTTTATTATTATTTTAATAAACTCCAGTCCTTAAATATCTTTTTATATTTATGTAAAATCAAATAATACATCTGTAGCAACAACTATCCCTTTATATTATTATTTGAAGATGATGTATTATATTGTTTCTTACCTGCACATAAGAAATCTAAATTTATAGGAAAAGATTTTTTTGCTTCTTCTATTTCTATATCATTTTGTATTTTTTCTTCTTTTTTTTCTTTTTCAGTTTTAGCAAAAATTTTTCTAATTTTTTCTAGAACATTGCTTATAAATTCTTTTATTAAAATAAAATTTCTATCTTTATCAGACGTTTTAGTATCATCATCGTAATTATTTCTATATGTAAAAAATAATATTAACATTACAATTATAAAATTTAATCCAATTAAAATAGATATGTATATTATAATATTATAAACAATATTATTTAAATTTAATTTAGTATCTAATGTTGATAATATTGATATTAAATTTTGTTTTTTGCTATTTAATAATGCAATTTCATCAACATTTGAAATATTAAAATTAAAATGTTGATTTATTTTACTTTCTATATTATCCTCATCTAATGATATAGGTAAATAATCTCTCAGTGAAATAGCTTTATTTGTTTCTAAATTATTATTTTTATGAATAATAAAATTATTTATTTTATTTATAATATCAATATCTTTATTTATATTTATAATATATTTATAAAATCCCAATATTAGAAATTTTGATACTTTAATTTTAAAATTTTCCGTTTTTTCAATATTATTTTCAATTATATATTTCTCATAATCAGGTGAAATAATATATTTATTACCTGATTTTTTTATTACAATGTTTTTAAGCATTATAAAGAAGTAATTATCAACTATATTAATTTTATTACATTCATCTAATATAAAGATATCTAATTGTAGTATACTTTTATATATATTATATATTTCATTATATACAGTATCTATAAAATATAATTTATATATTGATAAATAAGAAAAAACAGCTAATGTAAAAATAGCTACAATAATAATAATCATATCATTTTTTCCAACAATATAATTATAAACAGATAAATTGCCTTTTACATCATATTGTTTTATTTTTAAAAAATATCTTATAAAATAATTTATAATTACACTACAAAATATAATAAATAATATAATACAAATTAATTTGAATATTATATTATAAAGATTATATTCAAATAATAGACTAAAATCTTTTTCATTAGAAAATTTTTCATTTGCACTAATTAAACTACCAAGTCCGGCTAATGTAGTCATTTTTGATGGCTCATTTTCTTCAGCAATAGGATTTTTTTTCTGTTTTTTATCATCATTTTCAACTACTTTATTATTATCTTCTTCAAAACATTTTATATAATTCAAAGTGCGATATTGATAACTTTCTGTTATATTTTTTGAATATGAATTTTCTTTTTCACTTATTAATATATTATACGATGCTTCATTTGAAAAAAATATAGCAAAATTATATATAGAATTTATTAAAATTATAATATATATTAGTATTATTAAATATATAAGTATAACCACTATTGACGTTAGTGGTTTGTTTATATATTCATCATTATCATATAATAATGCCATATCTCTTATTACAATATAAAAATAAAATATTTCTAGAAATATTATATAATATAAATATTAATCAACCCTATCAAAATTATAAGCATATATACACTATAACCATAATTTACATAATGATATAATAAAAGATCTTTTGTTGATAATATTTTATTATTAAAGATTTTATATATTATTATATATAGATATGATACAATAAGCATAAAATAACAAAATATACTAAAAATAGATAAATATATAAAAATACGCGAATATATATTACCACTATTTCTTTTAATAAAATTTATATTTTTATTTGTAGTTCTTTGTATATCATTATATCTTTTCCTTATCTCATTCTTAATAACACCATCTTTATCATCAATATTATAAATACTATCAGCACCAGATGTAAATGGTTTTAATATTTCATCTATATCTATATCATCTGGTTCTAATGGTTCTAAAATATTATTTTTATCACTATTTAAATATGAAAATGAATTAATTTTTTTATCATTTATTAAATTTTGAATACCAGAAAAATGATCTTTATTATTAGAATTAATATAATATTTATTTATTTTATATGTTATTAATAGTTTTAATCTATCATTAATAATATCATCAATATTATCAGTATTTTTTTTAAACTCATCTTTATATTCTTTTATATATTGATTAATTAATTCCTTAGCACTAATTATATTATCACCAAAAGTTTCTAATTTATGCATAAAATATAAAAATTTAGGTGATATTTCACTATATATTTTATCATCAATTGTTTTAAGAGTTTCATTAATTTTATTATAAATTTCATCATACATCCAATTATATATATACATTGATATAATAACTATATTTACTATAATTAATGCAAAATATATCATTGATATTACACAATTACTATGATAATCTAAATCAAATACTCCTCCTTTTTTTTCGTTATATCTATAATATAATATGAGTAATATTAATGAGATTATATATAATGATAATATAATTGGTAAATTATAAAATTCAAAATTATTATATTTATTTTCATATAAATTTAATCTTAATGTTAATGATTGATTATATAATGAATTATTAGTACTATATTTTATTATATTAGAAATTATAAAATAACAATTTATTACTAGAATAATTAGAATTAATAAAGGATACTTGTTATATTTAATATTTTGCCATAAATTATTACTATTTACTGTTTCTGTTAAAGTATTAGTAATTATCGTATTATCTATTTCTTTTTTTGAATCCATTTAATATCTATAATTATTAAAATATTATATTATAATGCTTTAATTATCCATAGTAATAAGAATATTACTACAGGGTAACTTAATCTTAATAAGAATTCATTAGTATCTGTAAGGATATTCTCATTTAAATATTTAGAAATATAGAAAGAACCTATTTTGTCTAAAGCTATAGCTAATAATATAACTAAAGAAAATATAGCTAATTTAATTACTTCAGGGCGTTTCATTGTCATTTTATCCCAAAATGAATATTCATAACCACCGTATCTTTTTTTAGGATTTAATTGTTGTGATTCAATATGAGCATTTTGCACACCTTGAACTTGTTGTGTCATTGATTGAGCAGCCTGTTGTGCAATTGCTGCTTGTTGAGCTAATGCTGCTTGCTGATTCTGTTGAATTGCTTGTTGATTTTGCTGAACTTGTTGTGTATGAGAAGCTTTAGCTGGTTTGTCATATTGTTCCGTATCTTCTTCATCAAAGCTATTACCATATACTAAATTTAATTCAGTCATATTCTATTATTAGATAATATTAAAATGAAAAATTTTAATCTCTTTATTATAACAGATAATATGAATAATTTATTTAAAGGTATTGATAATATGACTTTATTAAGTTATGTAACGTTAGTTTTATCAATTGCTATATTTGTATCAATATTATTTGGATGCACTTATAAAAAACGTTTTGAACGATTTGAAACTGAAAAAACAGATTCTGAAACAAAAAAATCAGAAAAAAAAGAATTTGTTTTAACCGATGAAGAAAAAGCTTTATTAGATGGATTACAAAATGGATCTATTGATGAAAAGAAATTAGAGACATTTATTAGTGAAGAAAAAGTTACAAAAGAATCCGTTGAAAAATTAATTGAACATATTCAAGAAAAATTTGTAAATAAAGTTAATGATTCTAAAGATAAGAAATAAATTTAATTATCATCATCATATTCTTCATCATCTTCTTCATCATTTGAATATTCTTCTTCATCATTTGAATATTCTTCTTCTTCTTTAATACTATATTCTAATTCTTTCTTTTTATATATGTCTATGTTATCTCTTGATAATTCAGCATCTTCTTCATCTGATTCATCTTCATCAACATTATATCTATAATCTATAAAATCCATATTATATAAAGGATTTAACACCGATGATTTAAACATATTATTTTGTTTAGGTTCATAATAATAAACAGCAAATACTATATTATGATTGACGCCTTTAAAATCATATAATTCACCTGTTTCAACTTCAAAACGAAAAGTTAATCTAGATAATTTACCAATAGGATGAAATTCACGTAAAGGAATTTTAGTAATAACAACCTTTTCATCATTAAATCCAAAACTGTTAATTCTGAATTTAGCTAATCCCATATTATATTTAGAGTATGATAATGAACGATATAAATGTTCTTCTATTTCAGGACATCTTAAAACAATATAATTATATCCCATAAAATATACTATTCCAGGCGATATAATATGATGAGCATTTAATAAATTATTATTAACACTATGAAACATTCTTTTAAATTTTGAAGTTTCAAAGTTTTCAGATTTATAAATATCAATAAATCTATAACGCATATTTTCTTCTGTTTTTAATTTTTCATCAGCATCTAATAATAAATCAAATCCTAAAATATTATAAATAGTTGAACGCTCCATATCTAATACAAAAGCTTTTGATGTAGATATAAATTCTATTAAATTACTTTGTTCAGATGGAATAGTATATGCTTTCACTAATAAATCATCTCCTGTTCTTGCTAAAATATTATTAATAGTAGTTACAAAATTTTGAAATGTATAATCACCTGGGGGTATTTCTATCATTTTAAATAAATCAGTATATGGAATATCATTATCTTCAATGTCTTTTATAATTTCTGTAAATCCTTCAACAATATATTTATCATTTTTATCAGCAATATAATAATATAATTTATTATTAACATAATCAATATTATACATTGTACGAGGAATACTAGCGTCAATTACTTCAAGTCCTATAACATTTTTAAAAGGAACCGAGAAATCAATACTATAATAATTAGGATTTTTATATTTTATTCTATTACGATCATTACTATCAACTAAAAAGGTATAACTTTGTTTAATACTATGTGATTTTAAATAGTTAATGTCCTCAATAGACATATTTTATATTCTAATTATAGAGTAAATAAAAAGAAACTTTATATCATGAATAATATTATTATTAATAATATTATCATATTTTGTTTTTTTATATGATTTAAATAATATAATATAAGTAATAATATAAATAAATTAGAAATATATACTGATATATATGATATTATTAATTTATCAGAATTAAAATTTAATAATGCTTATATAAATAATTTTGATGATTCATTATTATCCGTAGATGACAATTGTATATATGTCACTATTTCTATATAATTTATATTCTACCATTATAGTAAAATGATAAAATATTTAATATTATTTTTGATTATTCTAGTATTATTATTATATGTTATGTTTCATTTCAACATAATTAAGATACCATTCTATGATAATATTGAAAAATTTGAGACAGATAGTTGTTATGTCAAACAACAAGGTAATTTAGATGTTAATATGAAACAATGTAAAATATATTATGCTGACAATAGAGATACATGTGATTCATATCCAGAATTATATAAATTGACAATATTACAATTAGATATATTATTAACATTGACAGGTGGTAATAGTTTTGTTCAATATAATGGCAATAATTATGATGTAGCTTTAATAAATAAAGTTAAAGAAGATAAATTAAAAAATAATATAAATGATGGTTGTGGATTTACACCAGATGGTTTATATGAAATAGAAGGTTCTATAGCCTCTGATGGAAATATAAGTGAATTTACTTATGAAGGTAAAAGACAATTTGGATGTTTTTTACCTTTAAAAACAAGTGATATTAGCGGTGGTAATATTAAAGATACTGTTATAAATAAATACGGAAATGTAAATAAAGCGTGTATTGATGATACTAATAAAACTCCCGTAACAAATATAAATTGTGTAGGTACTAGTTGTCCTGAAACGAATGATTTTCACGTAATAACAAATTTTGATAATATTGAAAATACTTATAATAATGGTATGAAAAATGGTGATATATTTTTGAAAATATATGATAGAAGTAGTGTAAGTTTTGTAAAATATAATAATACAACAAATAATTTAATAACTATTCCAAATAACTCTAGAGATGTTAAATCTAAATTTGACAGCTTATATGAAATTCAATATATAAATCCTACACCAAATACTTCAAAGTATCCTAGATATACTATAACAGATAATAAAACAATTTATCCAGATGGCACAACATTTAATGTAATTGCGTCTTCTGGAGAAAATGTATATAAAATTTTTGATAATGATAAAACATCAATAGGTTGGCATACAACATCTAGTAGAATTACAGAATATGTATTAGGATATCCTGGAGAATTTTTAAAATTTGATTTAGGAGAAAATATAGTACTTAAAAATTTTACTTTACATCCAAATACTGATAATATAAATAAAAGTCCTAAAAATTTTAGAATATATGCAACAAATAATGATACTAGCTATAATAATTTAAAGAAATCCGATATTACTATAACAGATAATGGTGTTACAAATAAAGATCCTAAAATAATTACAAATACCGATTATAATTATTATGAATTTACAAATGTTAGCACTAATAATTCAATAAAATTTTTACAAGATACTGAATGTGATATTCTTATTGTTGGAGGAGGTGGTGCAGGAACAACAGGAAAAGGCGGTGGTAGTTCAGGAGGCGTCTTATATTATAAAAATGTTATAATGGCAGCAGATACATATACTATAACAGTTGGTTCAGGAGGAAAATCAAGTGGTGCTAATGGTACTTCTTCTAAAATTATAAATTCTAGATCAGTTAAATACGGAGAAGCTGTAGGTGGCAATGCTTCTACAACAGCTTCAGGTGCTTCTGGATCTGGAACAAATAGTCTATTACCGAGTGGTATAACAGGAACTTTAATACATAATGAAATAGCAAAAGCAGGAGGGAATGATATAAATAGTATTGAATATACATTTGATAATATAAAAGCAGTTGGAGCAACTGCTACACAAGTATTCACAAATATATCAAAAGTTAAAGGATATGGAGGAGGAGGTCTTGTAGAAGGTACAATGGCAAAAAATCAAACAGAAGAAGAATGTAGACAATACGCATTAAGTAATAAAGAAAGATATAAAGCTTGGGGATATAGAAATGCTAGTCATCCTGCTAATCATTATAAAACTACTTGTTTCTTTTATACTAACAGTTTTAGAGGATATAGTGGAAATAATGCTGATAATATTCATACTACAGGATGCTTGAATCCAGGAGAAAGAGTAGAATTAGGATGTGTAACTGATAGTTCTTCTACAACAACTGTAGATGAAAGTCCAAAATATTACTATTATGCTTTTAGAAATATAGGTGCTAATAATTCTATAACATTTTTACAAAATACTGTATGTGATGTTTTAATTGTAGGTGGAGGTGGAGGTGGCGGTGGTAGACATGGTGCTGGAGGAGGTGCCGGTGGTTTGATTTATATACAAGGTAAAAATATATCAAGAGGCACTTATAATATTATTATTGGACAAGGTGGTAAAGGTGGTGTACCTAATCGGTCTGGAAATAATGGTGGTAATTCTAGTGTTTTTGGTTTAGAAGCTATTGGAGGAGGAGGCGGGGCATATTGGCAATCATCTCCTACTAGTGGTGGTTCTGGTGGAGGAGGTATAAGATCTGGTGGAAATGGAAAAGAAGGTCAAGGTTATAATGGTGGAAGAGGTATTGGTGGATATCCTTATAATTGGGGAGGAGGAGGAGGCGCTAGTGAAGTAGGTGGAAATGGTACTAATAATGCATGTGGGAAAGGAGGAAATGGTCGTGAGATATCTATAACTGGAATAAATACATGGTATGCTGGAGGAGGAGGCGGTGGTTCGCATGATCCACGTGGATCAAGAGGAATGGGGGGATTAGGAGGAGGTGGTGCTGGAGGAGAACCAGGTAGAAATAATCGTGGTATCAACGGAATAAATGGATTAGGTGGTGGAGGTGGAGGAGCTTCAACAAACTGGAGTGGAAATAGTTCAGGTGGCGATGGTGGGTCAGGTATTGTAATAATTCGTGTAATGATAACATCATCTATTATAAGTTCTGGTGGTGGCGGAGGGGCTCAAGAAAATGGTTTAGTACCCAGTAATACATCTAAACCATACGGAGGTAATGGAATCTTAATAAATATAACAGGTGTTAATAGAGGATATGCTGGAGGAGGAGGAGGTTTTAGTAAAACCCCTTCTTTAAATGGATATTCACCTAGTAATAGTACATATGGAAATGGTGGTAATTCATTATTAACTTCATTTGGAAATGGAAATAATGGAATTGTAATTATTAGATGGAAAAAATCTTTAAATAGTATGACAGGTTGGAGTAAAATATATGAACATTCTCCTGGTTCTGTAGTATCAAATACATTTTATAATCGCACATTAACAAATAATACATCTTATAGATATTATGCAATAGTTGTTAAAGATAATTGGATTTCAGGTGGTAATACACAGGGATGTTCAATATCTGAACTTGAATTATATGGTTATGAACAATCAGTAGGTACTACTGTAAATATAGAACCACCTGCTATTTATGCAACACCTACAAATACAACCAAAGAAGCGTATTTATTTATATTTGATAAAAATAATAAAATAAAAGAAGTTGATAAAAATAATGTTGCAAATTTCTCTTTAAAAGATAATTTCAAAATTGGCAAAAATAATATATCTGATAAATTATTAAATAGTGCTAATAATACACCTGCATATGGTAGAATAAGTAGAATAATATCACAATATATTAATAGTAAAAATAATGATAATATGACTCTTAATTTAAGTGAAATTGATGCTAAAATTGTAGAATATAATGCTGATAGTGCTAATTTAGGTACTGATATTTCAACCTCATTATCTGCATATAAACAATCTATATTTGATGATATTAATATTTCAGGACTTACATTTCAAAGATATGATGATTACACAAATTTATATAATGGCAAGTTTTATATGTCAAATGACGATAATATATATATAAAATTATAATTTATTATAATAGAACAAATGCAAGATAAGTGTTCTTTAGATAGTTTAAATAATAAATATGTATCTATTTATATTGTACTATTATTATTGACATTATTATTTACAACAATGTATTATTATCACATTATAATGCCAAAAATAAATAAATCACGTGAATCATCTAAACCGAAGATGATTTAGTATTATATCCAAATGTAAAACCTGTATTTTTATATTTTTTTAACCCAGATTTTATAATAAACCCTGAATTATTAATTATATATTTTGTAATTATATTAGTATCATAAGGAAATGTATATATTTTAAAAAGTTTATTTAAATTATATAATAAAATAGTTTTAAATACAATATAACAATATAAATTTGATTTTTCATTCCATATACCATCTTTATAAGTTGATTGTAAATGTAATATGGTTTTTGAATTCTTTACAGAATGTTCTATCTCTTCTTTTATTATTTTATTAACAGACATTTTTTTATATAATGATACAAATATGCTATTATAAATGATAGCCCATAACTCAATAACAGCTTCATTTGGAATTAAATAGCAATCATTTGATATATTAAAATGTTTTTTTAAATCTGCTATATTTTTATTAGTCCAATTATCATTTTGTATATTCTTAACATGATGTAAAATTTCGTGTATCATTACTTTTTCATGTTCTTCTTTTCTAATTATAAAAATATCATCTTTATTAATATATGTATATGCACTATTAATATGTTTGGATTCTAAAATTCTTTTTTTGGGTAATGTTTTTTTCATATTAGAATATATTAAATACATTTCAAAATGTTTTTTTATATTATATATATCAATAATAATTTCACATCGTTTCAATGATTCTTTTATAAAATCTATATCTATATTTCTTTTATAAATTACACGTAATGTAATATTTTTAGATTTAAAAATAATCATTTTATTTGGTGTATTAAAATATTTAAGTATAAAATTGTATGAAATAGTTTTACCATCAGTTTCTTTAAATTCATTTATCAAACTTTCATTAAGAGATTGTGGAACTAAATCATATTTAATCATATTTATAGAATATGATTTATCATATTTTTCTTTAGTATTTTTGTATAATGATGATAAAGATATTTTTTTTTTCATATTCTATAATATACCTATTATATTTTATGTGAATTTTTAGATTTTTTCTAAATTGTAAAAAATTGTTTACATTCTTTTATAATATTATTTATATACTTTTTGTTTTTTAGATTAACAATTATATCAATAAGAGAATCATAACGTCTTTTATAAATATATTTAATATTGCTATCTTCTTCTATAATATATTTATTATTCCATTCTATTGATTTTGTAATAAAAATATTACATACAGTAGCTTTAATATCATTTATTAAATTAATATTATTTTTATCTTTTTTCCATTCATTATCATTATAATATTCCCATTTATTATCACCAATATACCTATATTTATCTTTTAATAATGTATAAATAACTAATGCTATTTCCATATGACTTTCATAAGTAATACAATTATTTATTAAAACATCTATATCGTTATTAATATTATTAATTGTATTCATTATACATATATTATAATAATATTTATTTATATAATATAAAGAGATATTAGTATCATATGGCTGATATAAATAGTCTATTAGGTAATCTATTAAAAAAACTTCAAACTATTTTAAAAAATAGTGGTATAATAACTACATCTGGTACAATTAAAGAAATTAATACAATATTGGATCATAAAAGATGTATATTTTTGACATTAGATCAATATAAAAAAAAAGTACATATTAATAATAAAATATATACAAATGTATCAATTGTAAAAGATGTTAAAAAACATATTATTGATCATTTAAAATCAATTGCGGTATCTTGTCCTTATAATAAAGTACCTCGCCCTATATATGTAATGATTTCTAAAAAATTAGAATATGATGAAAAAGATTCATTAGTTTTTGGAAATTGTAATAAAGAGATTGGTGCATATTCTAATGGAGAAATATCATATAGCTATATAGAAAAAATAGATAAAGACAAACCAAGAACGTATCAAGGTTTTGATGCAAAATGTTTCTATAAGAAAGATGATAAATATTCTCGTGATGAAATGGAACAATATAAATTTATATATGAAAATATTAATCAAGATATAGATAAATTAAAATCATCATCTCTATCATCTTATAAATTTATAGGAAATTATGAAGTTATAATATCCATACCAAATTTGACAAATGATATGAAATTTTTTACATCTTATTATGATTTTTATAAACAAAATATGTTTTATAATTTAATTGTAAATAATAACGAATTTTTAAATATAATAAAAATTGATAAAAAAATTCCAGATATATTTAAAAAAATATTAAAAAACCCTGTTCAATATAATAAATTTGTTGATTTTTATAATAAATCAAGTATTAAAGAATATCCATTAAAGAATGATTTATTATCAGTGTGTTATGATTTAGGATGTTCTTCAGATAAAGGAGAAGATTTTCAGCAAATTGTACCTATAGTATCCGATACATATGATGATAAACTAAATAATGCAAAAGGGAAGGCGCCATATTTTCCCACAAAATGCCTAAGAACATTAGATTATAAAAAGAATATGATTGATTATAATAGTAAAGAATACAAAGAAGGACTAAAAGAAAAATTATTAGAAGGAGTAAAAAATTATAAAGAAAATTTAGAAAGAATTAAAAGGGGTGAAGAACCAAAAGAACAATCTGGTGATAATATAATTGATGTTTTAAAAAATGCTTCTTTTACTTTTAGAAATGAAAAATATAATAATAAAGATAATGAAGATTATTCAGAAGATTATAACAGAAAAATATTGTCTGAATTAGCATTTAGATATAATACAGTTCCTGGTATTCAGGAAATTGTTTTTTCAGTATTTAAAATAAATGATTCTTTTACTGAAATAAATGATATAACATCTATTATGCCATGGGGTAATATATTATTAGAAGAAGGGATGGTTTTACCAGAAGGCGATGAATTTGATATTGATAACAATAGTATTAAATCATTTAATAAACAATATGAAATTAAAATGTTTTTTAATAAATTATGTCTTTTTAAAAATAATGGATTAATTAGAAGAATATTTGATTTTGATTTTTCATTATATACTAATAGAATTTTAATTATAGAAAATGGTATGTTATCTATATATGGTACAGATATATCTAAAAATAAAGATAATAGATTTAGTATTAATATAATTTCTAAAGAATTATATAAAGAACCTGTATCATTAATTTTAGAGAATGATGGTGTAATAAATATATATGATAACGGTTTTAATATAGTAGGTAGAATATAAAAAATGATATAATATATATATTATATCATTTATATAATGGATATTTATTCATCAGATGAAGATATTAAAGAACAAATAAAAGAATTTACAATTACAGATAAAATAATTGATAAAAAAGATGATAATACTATATTATGTAAAATAAATTTTATGGATATTGTATCATATACTAGTTCATGGTGTTATAATAGAAAAATTTATGAAGAAAAAGTAAATGAATTATATGACGAATTGCAATATTTTTATGATATTCCTTATATACTACATGGTATATATGATGATATGAAAGAAACAAAAAAAATTTTAATTATAGATGGACAACATAGAATAAATGCTATAAATAAATTTATAGTAAAAAAAAATATTGAAATATCACAAAATGCATATGTATGGATTTGGCTTTATAAAATAGATAATAGTGAAACTACAAATGTTGATAAAGCTATTTCTATATTTAGAAAAATTAATAATAATAGGCTTTTAGAAGATGAAGATTTGCCTGATGAATTTATGATATGTATTATAAATGAATTATGTAAAATTCCTATATTTAAGAATTGTATAGGACAGAAAGTCAGTAATAATACTTGTAGGTCTCCTATGATACACAAGAAAGAACTTAATGAGGCTCTAAATGTCTATAAAAAAGAGCTACATAATAAACGTATTGATATAATAATAAAGAATATTGTTCAAATGAATAATATTCTTTCTGAAAAAACATTTGATGAATTATATGAACCTCGTTATAGAAAAATAGAGGCAAAACGTTATGAAAAGGCTAAAGAAAAAGGGTTTTATCTTAATCTTAAAAATTCAAAATATTCTATATTACAATGGATTAAAGAGATCTTATAATTATTTATAATTTGAAGAGTCTATAATAATACAGATAGTTCTATCTTTCAAATTTTATTTTTTAAATGTTTTAATATGCCTTATTTTTTTATTATTTTTATATTCTATAAGTTGATATATAATAATATAAAAACTTTGTTACTAATACGCTATTATAATTTGTACAAAAATATAATAACTATGTTTAATATACTTTTAAAGTAAAAATAAGAGTACATAATTTAAATAATTTGCAAAATATATTAAACTATTTTAAAAATATAAAAAATTAAAATTATGTACTCTTTCAGTAACTTTTCGTAACTTCCAACTTTTTTTAAATATCATAAATAGATAAAGATAGGTATTATCTAATGACTACAAAGAATGAATGGAATATATTAGATTTATATTTTAAAAACCATAAATATCCATTTACAAATCATCATCTAGATAGTTATAGAGAATTTATCAAAAAGCATATTCCAAATATTATAAAAGAGTATAATCCTATTACTATGATTAAATATGATGATAAAAACAATGTTATAATGCGTACAGACGTTTTTATAGGAGGTGAAAATAGTGATGAAATATTTATTGACAGACCTATTATTTATGAAAACGGAACACCTAAATTAATTACACCGAATGATGCTAGACTTAAAAATCTCACATATGAAACTCATATATTTGTAAATGTATTGATAAAAATTACCAATGATAAAAACAAGGTTATTGAGAAAGTTTTTAAAAATGTCGCTATTGGAAGTATTCCTATAATGCTTCATAGTGATATATGTCTTTTAAATAATCAAGGTTCTGAAATTCTTCGCAAATTAGGAGAATGTGTTTATGATACAGGTGGTTATTTTATAATAGATGGAAAAGAGAAAGTTATTGTTGCTCAAGAAAAAATAGTTACAAACAGACTTTTTATTACAAAAATAAAAGACGATCAGACATTTAGTCATAAAGGTTTAATACGTTGTATAGCAGATAATAATACTTTAGAACCCAAATCTGTTGAGTTTTATTTAGTTAAAAATCCTATATTGGGAGAAGAAATGGATGTCAAGGAAGATTTTAGAAAATCTAAAAGCGCTATTTATGTTTCTTTACCATCATTTACTGGAAAAATACCACTTTTTATATTATTTAGGGCTTTGGGTGTTGAGAGTGATAAAGAAATATTTAATATAATATTTGGAGATGACAATAATGATATTGAAAAAAGTTATTTTGAAAATTTTATAAGACCATCTATGATAAACTCTTATTATGAAAATAATGATAAAACATATAATGTATATACACAAGAAGAAGCTTTGGGTTATTTACAATATCGTGTTAGATATGGAACTATAGAACATGTAAGATCTGTTTTAAGTATGGAAGTATTTCCTAATATAGATTTATTTGAAAATAAGTCTAAATATCTTGCTTATCTTACTAATCAATTTGTTAAAACGGTTTTAGATATTTATCCTCTTAGCGATAGAGATAGTTATTTATATAAAAGAGTCGATATAAGTGGTTTTTTACTTGCTGAATTATTTCATGAATCTTATGTAAAATTAAGAGATGCTATTCGTAATACTATGGATAGTATGTATTATTATGGTTCATGGAGACAATTACAGGATTATGATAATTTTGTTACATATAATAATATTCATAAACTAATACCATCTATGGTACTTACAGAAACTTTTTCAAAATCTCTAAAAGGCAGATGGGGGCTCGCTTCTTCTGAAGACCCTGAATTAGGTAAAGTTCAGGATCTTTCACGTATTAGTTATATTGGTTTTATGTCACATCTTCGTCGTGTCAATATGCCTTTAGATAGAAGTATAAAGGTAACAAGCCCTCATCGTCTTCATTCGCAGCAATTTGGAATGATGTGTCCGTTTGAAAGTCCTGATGGTGCCTCAATAGGATATCTTAAAAATCTTGCTCTATTAACTAAAATTACAGCTGGTATAAGTATAGAAGATATTAAGAACTGTTTAATAGATATTGGCGTAATATTACTAGAAAATACCAACGCTTATCCTAATAAAGATATTACTAAAGTTATGTTAAATGGAGCATGGGTTGGTATCACTGGTGACCCAGTATTAATAATGAGATTATTAAAAGCTTATCGTAGGAATGGTTTTATAAATGCCCTTATTTCTATATCTTGGAATATTAAACATAATGAAATACGTATTTTTACTGAAGCAGGTAGACCATGCCGACCTTTATTAATACTCAAAAGAGATAAAAATGGTAATAATATTGTTGAAGCTTTCAAAAATAATCATGATAATTGGTTTGATTATATTAGTGGTTCTACAATTAAATTAACAGCAGATGAAAAATCAGATGAATATTATTATAAAACAACTTATGTGGATCCTTTTAGTATTGACAGTATTAATAAAGATTATGATTCTATGGAATCATTACTAAAAATGTTAGAAAAAAATGCTGCATCTATTGAATATTTAGATAATGAAGAATGTGATAATTCTCTCATAGCTATGTATGAAAAAGATATAACGCCTTATCATACTCATTTAGAAATTCACCCATCAACTATGATGAGTGTTGTAAGTGCTAATATTCCATTAGCTAATCATAATCAAGCAGCTAGAAACGTATTCCATGCTGCACAAAGTAAACAAGCTATAGGTATTTATGCTACAAATTTTAATAAACGTTTTGATACAATGAGTTATGTTTTACATACTGGACAGCGTCCTATAATAAATACTAGACTAGCTGAATATACATCAAGTGATAGTATGCCCAATGGATTTAATACTATTGTAGCAATTATGACATATACAGGTTTTAATCAAGAGGACAGTATAATGATTAATAAAGGTAGTTTAATGCGTGGACTTAACCATCTTTCATATTATAAATCTGTCACCGCAACTTCTAAAATAGTTTCACAAAATGAACGTATTATATTTGGTAATCCAATTAAATATAAAGAAAATGGTATTAATGTAGCAAATATTAAACATGCTGATTATTCTCTTATAGATGAAGATGGTTTTGTAAAAGAAGGTACTTATATACCAAAAGGTAAAATAGCTGTTATAGCCGGTATGTTAAGTGTAAAAGAAATTTATAAACAAGTTAAAAAAGGTGTTTTTATAGAACAAATTAAAGAAACAATATATTCCGATGTTTCTATTACAACTGATAACTCATTATTTGGAATAATAGATAAAGTATATAAATCAAATAAACTTTCTGGCACAGATTCTATAATATATAAAGTACGGTTTTTAAAGATTAAAAAACCTGAATTTGGCGATAAACATTGTTCTCGTCATGGACAAAAAGGTGTCATTGGTATGATTATACCAGAAGAAAATATGCCTTTTACAAAAGATGGAATACGTCCAGATATTATTATAAATCCTCACGCTATTCCATCACGTATGACAATAGGACATTTAGTAGAATGTGTATTTTCTAAATTATGCTGTATAGAGGGTATGTTAGGAGATGGTACAGTATTTTTACCATTAGATGATACTAAAATATATAAAAATTTAGAAGAAAATGGATACAATAGTCATGGTAATGAAATTATGTATAATGGATTTACCGGTAGCATGATTAATTGTGAAATATTTATTGGACCAACATATTATTTTAGATTAAAACATATGGTTGCAGAAAAAATGCACTCCCGATCTATTGGACCTAAAATGTTATTAACTCGTCAACCAACAGAAGGAAGACGAAAGGGTGGTGGTCTACGTATTGGTGAAATGGAACGCGATAGTGTTTTAAGTCATGGAATATCTTTATTTATGAAAGAAAGTATGATGGAGAGATCTGATAAATTTTCATATGCTGTATGTAGAAGATGCGGTGTATTGGCTATATATAATCCGTCAAAATCTATAAGAGAATGTAAAAATTGTGATAAAGATGAATTAGTTGTAGTTGAAACACCATATGCTTTTAAATTACTCATACATGAATTGGAAGCGATGGGTATACAACCTCGTTTTAATGTAGATAAGGTTAATATGCCTTTAAATCAATTAGAATTAAACCGCGAAGATAATGATTTAGAAGAAGAAGAATTAGAATTTATAGATGATGAAAATGAAATAATTGAAAGATTATGGAATGAACCATATGATGATACTTTTGTTAATGAAGAAGAAGATATTTATTATGAAATGAATGATGGCGAAACTGTAAATGGAAACAGTGAAGATGAAGAGAAAGAGGAAAGTGAAGACGAAGAAGAGGAAGAAGAAAGTATAAGCGAAGATAAAAATGAAGAAGATGATGAAGAAGAAACTATAAGCGAAAGTAAAAATGAAGAAGACGATGAAGAAGAAACTATAAGCGAAGGTGAAAATGAAGAAAACGAGGAAGAAGAAACTATTAGCGAAAGTAAAAATGAAGAAGACGATGAAGAAGAAACTATAAGCGAAAGTGAAAATGAAGAAAACGAGGAAGAAGAAACTATTAGCGAAAGTGAAAATGAAGAAAACGAGAAAGAAGACGATGACAAAAGCGGAAGTAAAAATGAAAATCAAGAAAAAAAAGATGATAAAAATATTAAAACTATAGAAATTAAATAGATTAAATTATAATAATATTTTTTATCTATAACAAAATAGATAGAGACATGGATATTATAAGTTCTTTAATATATCTTATTTTAATAGTTGTATTCTTAGGAGCTGTAGCTGTAATTAGTTTTGTTTCATATGATTATTTTAATTATAAAAATGATAATACTTTAAAATTAAATAATGCGATTAATAGTACTGATAATAATAAAAAAGATATAATTCAAATTACTACAAATACTTCTAATTTAGATTTAAGTTTACAATCTTTAAATAAAGATATTATTAATAAAAATTTATTAATAGATACAATTGATGCTACAGTAAAATCAAATACTTCTAATTTTTCAACATTTGACTCTAGTTTAAAAAATTTTTTTACTTTTTCAAATGATAATAGCAATATAAATACTGGACTATTTGAATATTATATGTTTGATGGTAATACCCAAAAAAGTTTAGATTTAATTAGTAAAACTACAGCTGTTGCTGGTATGACTATAAATACAACAGAAGATGAAGCTACATCTTTTGAAATATGCGATGCTGATAATAAATTAAATTGTATTAAAATGAAAAATTCAGGTAATAATTTTGTAATATCTCCTTCAAATGAAAATACATCAAATATAATATTTCAAAATGGAACACAAAATAATGTTCTTAAAGTTGATTTAAATAATAGTACAACATATTTTAATGGAAATGATATAAATGATTCAACTATGTATGTAAATAATGAAGCTATATATATGAATAAACCTATTTATACATCAAATATTTATTTATATGATATTAATGATATCACAAATACTTGTAATTTAAATTATGCTAATTATTCTAATTTATTAGCAATAACTTAAAATATAATTTATTAGTGTAAGATAGATAAATACATGAAAATGAATAATTACGATATGTTAATAGTAGCAATATTAATATTTATAATATTATTTAGTTTAATAATATTATATAATAAAAATAATATAATAATATTAAATATTATTATTGTATTTATAATACTATTTAATGTTTATTATTGGTTTTATTATAGAAAATTAATAATAAATAGATATGAAAACTTTGAAAATGTTGATCAACCAAATTTAATATCTCCATGTGGATTAGATGATAATTGTATTTATACTGCTGTAGAATTAGAAAAATCTGGTAATAATGATAATCTACAATATCATACAAACTTTTTTAATAATACAATAGCTGAAACTTATAGCACTTTTGCTGATGTTAGAAAAGGAGATCCATTACTAGCTTTTAATTGTATGAAAATATCACCAGAAGGATTTAATAAAATATTAAGTAATTATGGAGGATTTGGTTATAAATATAGCAAAATATATAATATGGATGATAATATATTAATAAATCATATAAAATCTGAATTAGAAGCAATTATAGGAAATATAAAAAAAACAGATATAACAGCATCTAAAATAAAAGGACCTGTATACGCTATTATATCACAATCTCCTTATTTGAGATACAAAGGTAATATTATTAATGCTCGTTTTGATACTACAAATAATAAATATAGTTACTATGAAGAAGTATTAAAAGATGATAAAATTATAAGTACATTTGATAAAAATAAATCATTATATACAGAAATAATACTAGTATTTCCTTCATATAAAACTATTAAACAATCTAATAACTCTATATCATATGTTTTTGAATCATATGATAAAACAAATTATTTTCTTGATGGAATAAAAAGGAACGTTGAAACAAATAGTGCATTATGTTTCCTAAAATGTAATAATAGTTTTAATCTTACTTGTGGTTGTTTAAATTCTACTCCTTCAATGAATAAAGATATTCCAGGTAGTTCATCTGGTCCAGAAGGAGAAAAAGGTTATATTTCTAAATGTTCATCTGAAAAAAATGAAAAGACTGATTATTCTATGATGTATTTTTTAAACCCTTATAATCCTGTTTTTAATAATCTCATACTTAATCATCTTCAATAAAAGTAATTTTTTTAGGTGTTTTATTTTCAATTGGAAGTCCTCTGCAATCCTCAACTTTATTCCAAAATTCATTGATTTTAGGTAATGTATTTTCCCATTCTTTTTTATTAAAATTAACTTGTTGGATATTCATAGTAATTAGCTTCCAATAAATTAATTTAGCATTTTCATTTGACCGAGAAGCCATTTTAGTTTTAATACTGTCATATACAAATTGATATACATCGCTATCATCACTATATAAATATTCATATTCTGTTTTTTTACCTTCTTCACTAATATTATATTCCGCAATAATACCAAAAATATCATCTGAATTTTCTGTAATATTTTCAATAAACTCTAATTCAGTATTATATGTTTTAAATTCACATTCAATATAATGACATTCATCCAATTCACATACTGCTAACTGACCCTGCATTTGTGTTTGATATTTAGGAGGAATGAAACCGTCTATAATTTTTCTACTATAGGGGCATTTAATTTCTATCATAATACCTATGTCACTTATACCATCTGGAGATGCAGCAAAATGTTTATTGTATTTATCACATATAAGACCAAATTCATTAATATTGATATTACAATATTTTTTAGAATAGCAACGTTCAGCCATAGCTTCAAACATTGTTCCCCATTTTAATGGTTTAATAGCATTATAATCTGTATTATCAATAATTACATTAGCTTTCTTTTTTGCTAATGCCAAACTTGCCGCACCATCTTTTATAGCATCGGATAAATCTGATGCGGTTAGTCTATTTTTACGCGCTTCAAGCCATTCAATTGTACGCTGTTTAATATATGGTATTTTTTTAAGCTCTTTAAGAGTTTTTCTATATTTTTTAATAGTTTTTAAACGACTGATAACATCATCATTATTAATATCAATATTGTCCTCTTTCATATAATTTTTAATATCATTAACAAAATTATCAAAATTTTTAGCTTTATCTAATTTTTCAAAATTATTATTAAAATGTTTTATAATATAAACATCTATATTATTCATTTTTTTATTTCGTCTACATTTAACTATACTCTTGTAATTTCTTATATGCTTTTGATGCTTTGTATTTTCGGTCAAGTTCAGTGTTAATTGCATTTAATTGTTTCTTACTATAATAATCTATTTTTTCAGGATCAGAAACTGTCATTTTCTTTTTTTCTGTCTTTAAAATATACATTTCTTCAATTTCTTTTATTTTTCTATTAAGAATTTCTACAAATGTATGATTAATATCGTTATTTTCCATTATTATTTTAATAATATTTTAATATTATTATATCAATTTTTATTATAATATAGAACTTTGACTTCTTATAACATAATAAATATAGAAACCAAAGAAATTCTTAGCAAATAGATCTAATATATTTATTATATTATTTTTTGAAACAGTTCCCATCATTGCAGCAATACCATATATAGACCATATAAACGCAAATACGTAAAATACTGTTAATTCTTTAGAAGAAAGAGCGTATTCTTTATAAATAATATAAAATGTAATTGCTAAAAATATAAATCCTATAAAAACAGCAAAAGAATTATTAATAATTTTTATTTCTCCTAAATATCCAAATAATAACATAAAAAAATTTAGTAAAATTATTAGAATTATATTATTATAATTTTCTATAATAAATTCTTTGAAAATTATAGGTTTTTCATTATTTATAATAGTCTCTTTGTATTTTAAAAAGGTAATAAGAGTAATTAACATAATAGGTGTAGTTATAAACCAATCATAATATCTTATAGTAACCATTTTATCCAATGATGTTTTTATCATAGTTCTTAAGAAAAAAATATAAACAAATAATTCTACAAATTGTACAATTGTTTCAATTGCAAGAATATCATAAAGAATTTTGTGTTTATCTTCTAATTCTATAAAAAACCCGTGTATACCTACAAATAAAGCTATTATTTGTACAACTATACTAAAATATGTAGTAATTTCAACTTTCATTTATTTTTTACTAAATATAAAAATTATTTGAAATGCTTTTTATCTGATTTTAATTTTTATAGAATTTATTGGATTAATCAACAATATTAATGAATGTATGTTTCAATCTCATTGATAGGTTTAAGTTTTTATTTTTAAATGATCTTATGGAATCAGATACTGACAATTCTTTTCGTCTAAACCAAGGAAATTTGAAACACATACAATATACTGTTTTGAACTCTTCGTCGTCTTTATCGTTTGTATTTTGTTGGATATGTTTTTCAGCAAATGTCTCAAAAGTCTGTACCATTTGTATTTATATAGTTTATTATATATATATATATATATATATATATATATCATTTTTATATTAAGAATATCAAAAAGAGTACATAATTTTATTTTTTACAAAATATATTAAACTTTTCTAAAATTTCAAAAAAATAAAATTATGTACTCTTTTTAATCTTCCAGATAATTTTTAATAATTAAATATATAATATAATCTTTAACTAGTATAATATCTTTTTATACTATTTGTAAAACAATTATCTGAACAATAATCTGTAAATAAATTTTTAGTAACAAAAGTTATTTTACAATTTTTACATTTTATTAAAAAACCTTCTGTATTTTTTTTTGATTGTTTATAACATTTATAAGAACAAACACTATTATTGTTTTTTGGAAAATTACTATTACAAACATTACATTTAGAAAATACCTGATTAATACCAATACAAGAAGGTTGTGTTATAGAATCTTTATCATTCATAATAAATGAAGCAGTTTTAATTAAATTTTTTTCAATCTCAATATAATTTATATTTGCAATAGAATTCCTTTTTATAATTACTTTGTTATCTTTGTCAATAGTAAATAAATTATTATAAGAATGATATTTATTTAACATATTATTATTATATTATAATTATATAATATATCAATTTTTTATATTAAGAAGAGTACATAATTTAAAAATTTATAAATAATATTAAACTTTTATAAAATTTCAAAAAAATAAAATTATGTACTCTTCCTAATCTTTAATTTCTTTAATATTGATATTAAAATTATTAATATCAATATATTGATAAGTTTTATTACCATATGCTCTAGAAATGCCAGTATCTACAAACCATGTACTATCATTTAATAAAGAAACTCTTTCTACAGTATTATGTCCTATAAACATATATATACATTTTATTTCATTTAGTGTATATATATTGTCTTCTTTTGAATCTAATTCTCTATTCCATAAAATACCATCGTTATCTATATATAATTTTTCAAATAACATGATATCGTCGGTATCATTTAATTCTCCTAACATATATTTTTTCCATAAAATATTAACATATATAATTTCTTTATTATAAGATTTCAAAAAATCTAAATGACATTTTTTTAAACCAGCGTGACAAAAAAATAATTTTCCTATTTTTAGTACTGCAGGTCTTTTAGAAAGAATATTAGATAATTTACCATTAGGAATATAATCATTTATGCGATTTATTTTATTGCTTTTTTCAGATACATATGAAAAATTGCCTTGTGTATTCATTAGTTCGTGATTACCAATTAAAGATATTACACGTCCACCTTTTGAAATAGCTATATTATCTAATGTATTTGTAAAATATAACATATCAGTATCTTCAAGGACTTCCCAGTTATTAACTGTATTTGTTCTATTAGCACTATCAATTTGATCACCTAATTGTACTACGATAGTATTAGGTGGTTGAGCTATCCATTCTAGATTATTATTAATAATTTGCGCATCTATTAAAATATTTTTAAATCTTTTTAAATCACCATGAATATCACCAATAATAATTAATCTTTCGCTTTCAGGATATTCATATTGATAATCATTAAACATTTTACAATAACTATATATAATTCTTATATAACATAATATATTTATATAAGAATTAATGGTATATATTATATGTATATAATGGAGGAAGAATTTAATAGAATTGTTAAATTTGTTAACGATAATAAAAATAATAAAGATTTTTCTATTACTACAACTAATATGGTAGATTTTTATAAATATTATAAACAAGCTACAGTAGGTGATTGTAATATTAGCGAACCTTCTATGTTTTATTTAGAAGCTAAAACAAAATGGAGTGCTTGGAATAGTATTAAAGGTATGTCAAAAGAAGATGCTATGAATAATTATTGTAAAGTTTATAAATCAATTATTTAATTATTTTCAAATCTTTTTAAATACTCTTTATCTTTTTCAACAAATGATGAATACGATTTTCTAATATAATCTTTTTTAAGCATATCTGTATCGTCCGGATAATAAAAGAATATAAATCTATAATAAATAAAAGATCTTATATCAAAATATAACCATAATATAGTAATATAAATATAATTAAATATACTAATTATATCTTCATAATATGTTATATATATTATAAATAATATTATTATCAAAAAACTTAATAAAATACTTATAATATATGCATCAATAGTATTTCTAATATAATAAAAATCATTTGTATAACTTTCAAAGAAGTTTGATTCTTTTTTTGGCTTAATATTAAAAGTATTAATTATAATTTCCTCATCTTCAGGATCAAAATCTATATCTTCAAATATAATAGGTTCATCAATATTATATATTCTTTTTAAAGTATATAATATATAGTCTTTACTATAAGAACTTTTACCATCAAAACATATATTTGCACATTTTTTAAAAATTTTAACATGATATTTTAATAATTCTTTTGTTAATTTAGGATTAATATCCATTAAACCTCTTTTCCATTTCTTATAATCTTCATAATTATTATCTAAAGGATTTTCGTTTTTATTATCTAATAAGTATTTAATTTTTTTAGATAGATTATAAGAAAATAATATATTTTCTGTTAAATCTTTATAAGAAGCTCTAATATTCTGATCTGGTTCTATAATATTATTTTCAATAAACACATCATCTATATCTGGTATTATTTCATGTATTTTATTACAATTAGTAGATATATCTTCTTTTATAGGTTTCCATATATTATCTAAAATACCATTTTTAGGATCTTTTATATAATCAATAATGTTTGTAGGATTTTCTTCATTATTATTAAATTTTAAATTTTTATCATTAATAATAATATTTGATGTTATATTCATATAATTTGGATATCCTAATTTATTATCTTTAAAAAATTCCTCATTTAATCCAAATAAACATATCAATGCCATAGGTGTATAATTAAAAGTTCCAGCAAAAATACCTCCTCTGAATTCACTTTTTATTATACATTTATTAAGACTAGGATTATCATCTCTTGGTACATAATTAAATGGACAAGGTGTAAAACATGTACCCACAGATTTTGTACTAGCTAAATCACTCGGTACTTCATTAAAATATTTATTTCCAATATGATAATCAGGAATACAAAACCAATCATGCCATCTTTCTTCACATAATTGATTCAAAGAATATTTATTATATATTTCAGAATTAAATGAAGTCTTTGTCATTTCACCTAATTTATATATTTCTTTGCCAACTGTATAATCTGGCGTAGGATTTAAATATTCTGGTAATTTACAATAACTTTTACCATCTATTATAGTATTAACAAGATAAGGGTTATTATATTTATAAGCACAATTTTCATATGCTATTGATTTATCATCAGATAAAGAACATATAGAATTTGTTTTCGCATTATCATCATCTTTGCCATTATATACTTTTATATTACTACCATCACTTTTAAGAACAGAATCTATAAAATAGTTACTGCTATCAAATATATTTAATGATTTAGCAAAGTCCATTGTACATACTTCTCCTACAGGAACTATTTTACCATATTCTTCCATATTCTTCTTTATATTTATAAAATATTTAAAAGATGTTTACGGTGTCAATCAAATTAAATGTTTAATGGTACAAGAGAATCTAAATTATTATATTCTAATCGCTCTCTTTCTTTATCATATGAATTATTTTTATTTTGTGCTTTTTTAGAACAATCACTATATAAGTTTTCAACCTTATTGCCATCCTCGTCTATAATATTATTACATCTCATAATATATTTATTATTTTCCAAATCCCATTTTAATTTTATATTTTTTTTATCTTTTAATATATCATCTTGAATACTCTTAGGAAGAATATTTAAATCTGTAAGAAGATCTTTATTATCTTCATATTTAATTTCTAAATCTGCAGGTGCTATTATAGAATAAATATCATTATCTGTTTTTCCAAAGTATTTAGCTAATTTAATATTATATATATTATCATTTCTACCTGTTTTTATAGAATGACGATCAATACTATATTCTTGTAATGTATCTACTCCACTTAATGTATTGGTTAATCTACTTCTAATATCTTTATAATTAGCAAAAATATTTTTTAATCCTGGTATTGACATTATAATCTTCATAATATTATCATATATTGTTTCGGAATTATTATAAGTTGGTTTATTTTCTGCTATTTTTATATTAGGATTATTATTAATTGTTCCAGATGATGTATTTCCTATATTTACTTTGAATCCCATGATATACATTATAAATAATACTGTTCCTATTATTATTGCCATGGGAATTATATGTTTAATAATAATATCACTATTAATTATTTTTAGCATAAGTGGTAATATTTCTCCTAAAGCATCGATAAATTTAGATATTGTTTCTTTAGTAGATGTAGCAATAAATGACATTATTGCTGATATTGTTAAAAAATTTCTTAAATCATAAGCATCTTTTGATGCTAGATTTGCTGTAAATTTTTGAAGTTCAATTTTCTTATCATTTTCTTTTTCTATAAATTTTTCTTCTTTTTCTTTTTTTAAAAGTTTTTTAGATTCCTTATAATCTGCTTCTGCTTTTCTTACCTTTTCCTTATCCTTCTCTATTTTTTCTTTTATTTTTTCTTTTGTTAATTCTGGTATATATTCTTTAACATAAGGAAGTTCCGTTCTATAATTTTCATTTAAATATTCTCCTTTATCAGAACCTTGAAATTCTTCTGTATTATTATTTTCAAAAAAAGGCATTTTAGAAAAAATTTCTTTTGATGATGATAAAAAACCTTCATCTTTTGTTTTTAATCCTTCTTTAGTATCAATAATTTCATCAATTATTCCTTTTTTAGCATTAATTCCATTTATTACCGAATCAACTTTTTTATCTTCAATACCTCCACCTTTTTTACTTTTTTTAATTCTTCTTGTTCCTTTGAGTGTTTTTTTCATATTACTCTTTATATTTATGTCGTATTATAATATATAAAATTTTTATTTATATTTAATAAATGTTGTATTATTATATTATTGCTTTTATAGTTGCTATAATACTAGTATATGCTTCATTATATTTTATTCATAGAGATGATATAGTTTTACATCAAACTAATATGTATAATTTTGATTTTTCATTATTATATAACAAACAACCTATTATAATTGAAGATAGTGTTAAAGAATTAGACGAAGTTGTATCATTGTGGTTTTCTCCTAATATTGTATCTAAATATTTAATAATTGATGAAATATGGAAAAAAAATAATTTTAAATATACTATTATATATTCTATAAAAGATACCGAAATAACATTATCACATCCTTATAATAATATTGATAATTATGATCCAGAGAATCCTTTATTTCCTCTTACGACTATTAAATTAAAAAATAATAAATTTATTATAGTACCTTTTAAATGGAAATATAATATAGAAAATACAAATAGTGTTATTGTATACGGTATTCATGATTATATTACGTATATTCTTGATGTATTTAGAATAGCTCAATAATTTTATTTTTTCTTTTTAACAACTTTTGTTGTTTTAGCCTTACCAATTTTATTGACAATACCCTTTTTATCATTTTCATAATCTAATTCTATTGTTTCTTTGTGTTCTTTCCATGCTTCTTCAAGCTCTATTAGTTCAGTAAGCCAAATATCTTCTATATTAGTATTTTTAAGGTTATTAAGTTTATTATTGAGTTCTTCTACTTCTTTCTCTAGAATAAGTTTTCTATCATATGTAAGTTGTGAAATAGGCATACTAATTAAATATCTATACCCTTTAATATTATCATCTGTTTCTACTTCAGAAGAGTCGTTATCATCTTTATAAATTTTAGAATATCCGGCATTTTCTAATTGAACAGCTACTTCTGTAAGCTTCTTATTCATAATAATAATACGACCTTCAATTACATCTGTGATAAATTTAATTTTTGCCGATAAAATATTATAATCTTTCTCTAATATCTTTACTTTATAGTTCTTTCTTTCAAAATATTTTCTAATACGAACTTCTGCCCATTCTTTAATAATATCAGTTGTTGTATCATATCTTTTAATAGCACCTTTCTCACTAAAGAGATGCATATTATTCATATTGAGATTTTTAGAAGATGATAGTTTAAATAATGTTTCAAACTTATCACCGATAGTTTGTTTAGCACCTGCATTAAAATGTAGGATAAAACGAATATTTTTAGATGTATAATGATTTTCAATAGATTTTAAACTGTTTGTACCATTTACTATCATATTCTCTAAATATTCTTTGTAATCATCTGTCCATGTTCCAATAGGAAGTTCTGTGATTTCTACAGTATTATCATCTGTCCAATTATAAATACCTTTACTAACATAGTTATCTTTTTCATTTTTCTCAATGACTCCTTTAAAACCTAGATAATAAGGAACAAGTTCATCAATTGGTGTTAAATCAATAGTATCATAAATTCTTTCCAAATCTTCTTCTGTTTCAGTCTTAATATTAGCAATTTTAATAGCTTCACAAATTAACTTTGAAATATTGATTAAATCAGTAGGATTAAACTGTGGTACATTTGTTGAATATCCTGTGCCAATACCTAAGCCTCCATTTACAAGAATCATAGGAATGATTGGAATATAATACTCTGGCTCAATCTGTTGCCCATCATCTTCTTGATAATTTAGAATATTAATGTCGTCTTCTCTAAAGATTGTTCTTGAAAGTTTAGATAATAGAGTATAAATATATCTTGGCGATGAAGCATCTGAACCATTTGATAGTGTTCTGCTACCAAATTGTCCATTAGGAACAAGTAAATTGATATTATTATTACCTACAAATATTTGTGCCATACCTACAATAGCTTGTTGTAATGAAGCTTCACCATGATGATATGCTGATACTTCACTTACATATCCAGAAAGCTGTGCTACTTTAATCTCATTTGTATAAAGTTTTCTTTTAAAACAGGCAAATAGGATTTTTCTTGTGCTTTCTTTGAGACCATCGCAAAGATGATTAATAGAACGTTGTAAATCACGATTACTAAAATGAATTAGTTCTTTATCAATGAATGTTTCATAATTAACCGAATAATTTGTATAATCTAAAATATTAGTTTTATTATAATTAGATAGCCACTCTTTACGATCATCAGCACGCTTCTTATTAAAAGCGAGATCAATATGCTCATCCGATTGTTCTGTATATTTATAAGTAATTTTCTTCATATTCTTAAAATATTCTTTGGCTTCTTGATCGTTTGATGTACCAAGTCCCTTATAATACTTAATTTTCCAACCTTTCTTTGCAATATCTGTTTCATTCCATTTTTCATAATCAGACATATTATAAAATTCAATAACTTCATTCTTAGAATTTGATGCTTTAATAATAGGTGTAAGCATAGATGATATAAACCCATCCATTTTATATAGAGATGACCACATGCTTTGAAAGATATTAAATAGAAGTCCTTTAATATGACTACCATCGTGATCCTGATCTGTCATAATCATAATAGAACCATAACGAAGTGATGATAGGTCTTTATATGTTTTATTCTGTTCTAATCCAAGAATTTTCTTAATTGCTGTAATTTCCGCATTATCACTGATTTTTTGAAGAGTTGCGTCTTTTACATTCATAATTTTACCACGAAGAGGAAACACACCATAGCGATCTCTACCTACTACACTAAGTCCTGTAATAGCCATTGTCTTAGCCGAATCTCCTTCTGTAAGAATTAGAGTACATTCAGCGCTATTTTTAGTTCCTGCTAAATTAGCATCATCTAGTTTAGGAATGATGATTTTAGATACTTTTTTGCCATCTGTCTTAACGAGCTTCTTCTGGTCTTGAACTTCTGTTAATGACAGAGCTTTATCTACTATACCTGTTTTATAGAGTTTGTCAATAAACTTATCACTTACTGAACAAGTACTGCCAAATTTTGTAATAGCTGTTGTAAGAGTTTCTTTAGATTGGCTATCAAATGCTGGATTAACAATTGTTGCTTTTACAAATATCATAATATTATCTTTGATATGCTGTGCTTTAATTGTCTTCTTTTTCTTTGAAAACGTCATATCAACAAGCCCTTTTACAACTTGATTAAGGACATAATCAACATGCTTACCCCCTCTTAGTGTATTAATACCGTTAACAAATGAAATTTGTTCAAATATACCATTTGATGAAGGAGCTATAGCAATTTCCCATCTTTCACCGCATTGTTCATATACAAGAGGTTGCTCAGTCTTATTTAAGAATAATTCAGAAAACTTTTCAAAGTCTTTAATAGGAAGTTTCTCATCATTAAAGAATACTGAAACATCCTTTGAAGTAGTAGAACAAGCATCAATTACCCGCCTTTTAAAAATATCGTAAATGTCATCAGTAATACCATTAAGTCCAAAACGCTTATAATCAGGTAAAAATGAAATGATTGTATAAGGAATTTTGGTATATGAAGAGATTTCTGGCGGATCTTTATCAATCATATTGTTTCTAAATATCTGTTTATAAATCTTCTTTCTATAATGGTCTATAGTTTCAATTTTAAATTCTTTTGAAAAGATATTACAGAGTTTTGTACCAAGACCACCTTTACCTCCAATAATCTTTTCTTCATTTTTATCATAGTTTGTAGATGTTAGCAATTCCGAGAAGATCATTTCGGGTATCCATATATTATCGTGTTCTGGATGTTTTACAATATCTATACCGTTTCCATCATTAAATACTGATATATAACCTGTTTCTTTATTAATAGTAATTTTGATATTTTTAACGTGTTTGATATTTTCTTTGCCATTTTTTTCTTCCATTTTAAGACGTGTTGCATGATCAATAGCATTAACAATAACCTCATCAAATATTTTAAGCAAACCCGGGACATAACTAATTTCTTTGTTAATCATTTTGTTAGTATTGTTATCAAATACATAAGCATTTATTTTTGTAGATTCACATGAACCGACATATGTGTCGCTAACATTATACACATGGTCTCTAAGTTTATATTTTTTATATTTTTCTTCTATTGATTTATCATTAACTGCCATTAGCTTATGTTTAATAATAATTTAGATATACATATTCATCAATTTTTTATATCAATAAATGAAAAATAAATATTATATATATTTTTACGATAATTATGTATTTTTTAGCCCTTTTTCAGCATATTTTATAAGTTATATATGTTCATTAAATTTTTATATAAATAAATGAAAAATAGATATTAATGACTAATAAAAACTTAAATGATACAATAAATTTGATCTATTTTTTATATTGATAATACTTCTTTAAACATATTGTCTAATTCTTTTACATAAGTTTTTAATAAATGTTTTTTGAAAAAAACTTCTTTACTATCTAAATTTTTACGTATTAATTTTAGATTATCCCATATTTTTTTATTATGTAATTTATATTCTCTAAGTAGTCTTTCTAATTTGCTAATTTTAGATTTGAATCTTTTATCAAATTTTTCAAGTGTTATAATTTTATGTTTTTTAATATCATTTTTAAGTTTTATAAAATCAATATATCTAGTATTGTTATTATTCTTTTTAATAGGATCTTGATTATTATCATATTTAAATCTATTTATTTTATTTATTTTATTTTGTATATAATCTTTTTGAGAAGATCTAGATTGTGTTCTGGATCTTGATAGACTTCTTTCTTCTAACTCTTTAGATGTTAGAATAACTCTAGGTGAAGATCTAGATGATGTAGCTCTAGATACTATTATTCTAGGTGAAGATCTAGACGATAATGTACTTGGTGAAGACCTGGATGTACTCTTACCGCTCATATATATTCTATTAAGAAGAGTACATAATTTAAATAATTTGCAAAATATATTAAACTATTTTAAAAATTTATAAAAATAAAATTATGTACTCTTCGTTACCTCCTTATAACATTAACAATTGTTGAAAAAAAAGAAAACACTTATTATCATTTTTTTTAATGTCTTTAGTTTTCTTAAAATTTTTAACAGTATTATTTGTATAGGATGATTGAACACCAATATTATAATTATCACCATTAGGCATTTTCATAGTTATATAATCTAACATTTATAATATATAGCTAATTATATTTTATATCTTAATAATAAATAAGATATCTTATGAAAGATTTTGTTAAAATTTTGTTTGATTTATATATTTATGGTGCGATAGCATTTACTTTATTATTCATTTTATTAAAATGCCAATATAATATAACATATTTTGATGAATTTTTATATTTATCAGATGAAAAAACAATTGATAATAGTAAATTATTTTACTTTATAATGTTTCATATTGTTTTCTATTTTTCAATGGGGTTAATTTTCCGTTTTAATGACTTATGGCTACAAATTATACAAACAATTTTTGTAGAATTTGCTATATTATATGGTGAAAAATGTACAATGAATACCAATAATTATCAAAGTGCAATATTAAGTATACTAATTGGACTTATTAGTTATATTATAGCGGGTATATTAATGGAATTATTAGATTATTTATAATCTTCTTTATATATAAATAAACAATAATAAATGTCGTATTCTGAGTTGATTTATATGAAAATGTATCATGATTTTCAACATTTTATATTCTCAAATAACATTTTAGTAACAGCTTCTGGTTTTGTAATTGGTATGGCAACTAATGAATATATTCAAAAAAATTTAAAATTATCAATCCCTTTATATGATTATATAATATCTCTTTTAATTCCTTATGAATATTCCTTCTTTGGAATTGAAAAAAATTATATAATTCATAATACAATTAAAGTCTTAGGTAAAATTATATTAAATACAATAATATGGATATTTACAATATTATTAACATTTATATTACTCGAATATTTTTTAAATAACACGATAATTGGCTTAAAATCAACTATAAAAGAAGAAGAAGAAAAAGATTTTATAGTTTCTAAAAAAGAAGCAAAAAAAGAAAAAATTATACCAACTGAAAAGAAAATTCAAGATATAAAAATAAAAGAGAAAAAAGATGAAATTATTGCAGATAAAATAATTGAAAATAAAGAAAAAGAAAAAGATGAAATAATATTATCAAAATTTACTAACAATTACATGTTATTATAATTTTAATTTTTTAAAGTATTTAATTTACGAATATAATTATTAGTTATTTCATTTGCAATTTCTGTAATAGATTTATTTTCAATATCAATAACTATAATATTCATATTATCTTTAACAGCTTTTAAATATTTTTCTTCATGTAAATTATGTATATCTATAATATATTCTAAAGTAATGTTTTTTTCAGATTCTCTTCCTCTTTTAATACATCTTTTATAACATTGTTCAGGATCACTTCTTAAATAAATATATCCAGATGGTTCCCATAAAATATCCGTTTTTTTATAAAGAGATTGTAGTGTATCATATTCATCACTAGTAATAGATTTTTCATTTTTTGCATTTTCAACAAAAACACTCTTGATAAAATAAGGACTGCGTTCCATTAACATTAATATATTATTTGATTTTTCCTGTACCCAGCATCTATCTAACCATACTTTTATTTGAAAATTATAAGAACTTGATTTGTTATTATTATCATATAATTTTTTTAAATGTAGTTCCCAATTTTCAACTGGTTCTAAATCTATCGCAATTTTATTATTTTTATGAATATAATTTAATAATGTGCTTTTACCGGAACCAATATTTCCATCAATTGTTATAATTGTCATTTTACTATTAATAATACTCACTACATAATCTATCATTTTTTCATAATATTAGTTTTTTTTAAAATTGTATTTAATTTAGCAAATGTTAAAACCCCTTTTGTTTTTTTAATAATATATACAAATAATTGATTTATATATATAAAAAAATATTTTATTAACATTTCTTTTACTTTTTTATTGCTAACAACTTTATAAAATTTAAATATATTTGTTACTTTTTTATTTATAATATTATTCATATTTTTACAATTTGTAACAGAATCGCAGCCTCCTAGCATAAATCCTCCTAAAAAACCTGTACCGCAATTACCGCCTATAACAGGTCTTATAATTCCTCCTGCTAAATTGGCAAGAGCTATATCATTTGTTTGATTAAATTGAGAATACATTCTTTGTTCATTTGCTGAATAAAAAACAGATGGCATACTATTACCACCTTTCATTGATGGCGAAGAACATTTTTTATTGGCATCTATTATAATTTTTTTATCAATAGAACATCTATTATCAATATATTTGTGTAAAGATAATACAAAATCATCTGTAACGCGTTTATGTCCATTTGATAAAATAATTATAGAAACAATTGATACAATATTAAATATTAATAAATCAGAATAACAACATAAAAGTTTAATTATTTTAACTCTGTCTTCTGATTTTATTTTTAAATTATAATATTTTATTAATTTTAATATACATATCTTAATATCCTTATATTTATTCATACAGTATACCTATAAAATATAATGAAAATAAATATTATCTATAAATAAATAGATACTATATAATGCAATATAATAATTTATATAATGGTCGTGTAAATGCTATAAATGGTAATAATAAATTAAAATTTACTAATCAAAAAATTAATGTGAGTGAAAATCCAACAAATATTACATCACGTAACCAATCGTGTACAAAATTATCAGATTTATATTTTTCTAATGATAATATTAATATTTTACAATATGGAATACGTAATAGAATATTAAATGAATCAAATGGTGAAATTTTTATAGGTCGTCAAAGCGATGATGAATTAAAAATAATTATGAGATCAATATATTATCAATATGGAAAAAATTTAGATAATGATATAATGGGTCAAATAAGAGATTTAAATGAAAAAGTTCTTGATTGGTCTATACCTCGTATAATTTCAAATATGAAACAATATAATAGATATATTCAAGATATTAGTACTATGCCTGTACCATTAGAAAGAGCTCAATTAACAAGCGAAAAAGGAACAAAAAGCATGGAATTAACAAGTTTTATTTAATTTTATATTATAATAATATAAATAGAAGATAAAAATGTCTTATACAACAGTTGTTTTGACAGAAAAAGAAGCAAAAGATTTTAATGATAAAAAAAGTTCAGCCTTTCAAGGAACTATGATTTTATGTGGTGTATATGCTACAGTTGCAATTGTATTATTATTATTAATTAATTTTACTAGTTTTGGAAAAAATATTATATATGATAAATTTATGCCATTTATATTAACATATGTATTTGGTGCAATAATTATTATAATATATTTAGTTATTATAATTTATAATTTAGAACCTACTAAACAAAGAAAACCCCAAAATAATGATATTATATGTCCTGATTATTGGAAATTAAAAGAATTAACACCTGATGAAATTAAAGCAATAAAAAAAAATACTGCAAATACATCTAATTTATCTGACGATGATATAAGATATAAATGTGTAATTGATAAAAATATTATACCATTATCAAATTATAAAAATGATAATTTAAAGTATGGATTTACTGGTAATTATTTATCAACCGGAAATGATATTAATAATCCTAATTATATATATACAACTTATAATAATGCTGAAACAGATAAAAATAATGATATGAAAATATATGCTCAAGTTTCAGGTATATATAATAAAGATGGTACACCATCAGAGTCATTAGATCCCATTTCATTAACAAGTAATTTATCAAGTGATAATATTAATATTGAACCCATTTCATATTCTCAAATACCTTTAATATGTAATGAAGTATATACTCAATATTTAGCAAGACTAGATGAAAATACAGAAGAAGGTAATAAAAATAGATGCGAATATGCTAAAAAATGTAATATACCATGGAATGATATAGGATGTTAATTTAATAAATTATATAAAACATTATTATATATAATATAAAATAACGATAATGAAAAATAGTTATGATGGTGAAGAAGGATATATTGAACTTTTAAAAGATACACTTATATATGGTGAAGAAACTAATGGAAGAAATGGAAAAGTATTATCAAGATTTGGAGTTATGATTACATTTGAAAATATAGATACATTATTTCCTTTATTAACTACTAAAAAAATGTTTACAAAAGGTATTATTCATGAACTTTTATGGTTTATCAGAGGTTCTACAAATGCGAATGAATTAAAAGAAAAGGGTGTTAATATTTGGAACGGAAATACTACTCGTAAATTTTTAGATAGTGTAGGGCTTTATGATTGTCCTGAAGGTGAAATTGGTGCCGGATATGGTCATCAATGGCGTTCTTTTAATGGTGATTATCCTAAAAATAATGAAAATAAAGGTTTTGATCAATTAAAATATGTTATACAAGAACTAATGAACAATAGTAGAAGAGCAGTATTATCTGCTTGGAATCCTTGTCAATTAAATAAAATGGCTCTTCCTCCGTGTCATATTCTATATAATTTTTATAAAGATAAGAATGGATTATCATGTATGTTAAATATGCGTTCAAATGATGTATTTTTAGGACAACCTTTTAATATTGCTTCAGTTGCTTTATTTACTATGATTATTGCCAAAGTTTTACATTTACCTGCTTATAAAATATGTATATCAATTTCCGATCTTCATATTTATGATGAACATATTGATGCCGTTAAAACACAAATAGAACGTATACCATATAAATTACCTAAAATGACAATAAATTCTAATCCTCCACCATTAGTATCGTCTATTGAAGAAAAAATAAAATGGGTTGAATCTTTGAATTATGAAGATTTTAAATTAACAGATTATTTTAGTCACAATGCTATTAAAGCACCAATGAAATAAAACTTTACAAAGGTTTAACAGGAGTCCATTTATTGAATTTTTCATTATATACGCATTTATATTTAGCTACTGTTACTACATTACAATTTTTAAAAGTATTTCTCATCATTTTACTAATACTCATTGTAGGAATTAATGCTATTCCAATACTTATAGAATTGCCAATATTTTCATTATCATATAATTTATAAATATCAGGTTCTGATGTTTTCATAACCCATAAAATTCTTTCTTTTTCATCATTTAATATTTCCGTAATATTATTTTGAGTTTCTTCTGGTACATCAGGTATTTTAGGTATATCTGATACAATAGATGTACCGGTTTCATCTAATGTTTTAAATGTTGTATCGTCTTTAATTTGTCTCACAACATTAATAATAGTACTTTCATCAAAATTATATAATTTTGGTTTATGTTTTAAATTATATGACCATATATATATACCACGACAAGTATAATTTAATTTTTTAGATAATTCAATTAATTCATTAATACTTTCTTTATATAAATAATAATAATTTTTAACTTTAAAATCACATACATCCATTGTACTGTCTGGTGTATAGCAATTTTCAATTAAATCATATAATAATTTTAATCTATCTGGTAAAATACTATTTTCTAAATAATTACCTTTATAAACTATAATATCGTTAATAAGAAATGTCCATTTACCATCGTTTTTTTTTACCATTTCACCATCAAATAATGTGTTTTTAAATAACTCTTCTTTAAATAATCCTCGTCCGAGGATAATACGGGGTTTTTGATAATTTGGATGAACTTTCTTATCTATATAATATATAATAGGAATATCATTATATGTTGTCATAAATATATAATATGGATTGCCATTTGAACGAAGATTACAAAGATGTTTTTGATTTTTTATATTTTTAATATTATTTTCATCAAGTTTATAATAATGTTTTTGAATAATTTTAATATTATAAGCAGAAAGTTGATTTAAAATAACATCTTTAATATCATTAGATTTAATATTGAAGGCTACTCTATCTACAAATGATATAATACCAGTATACATAAATAAAAATAATTATATATTATTATATAATATTTAATCAATTTTTATATATATTCTAAAAATGACGCATATGATTTTGTAAACTATAAACAAATAATGGCTACAATTATCAACAAAGTAAAGGAAGTAAATTCCTAAATTTTTTGAAACAACATATTCACATCCTGAACATGCAAAAAGGTATAAGAATATATATTTTCTTTACAAATAGAAATAAGTTCACCTCGTGTATTCTTGGAATAATCCATAATATAAAGTATTATTATGTTATATAATTTTTTTATATATAATCAGATAATTTTGTTGATGATTTATTAGTTAAATTACAAACTTTGATATTAACAATTGGCAAATCAGTCTTCTCGGCTTTTATATTACATTTATCAATATTATTGTCATAATCATATATAATATTATGATTAACAAAATGCTTATCTAATTCGTCAGTTGGTTTTTTTAATTCATTGTATTTAGGTAATAATTCATTAATTAAATCTTCATTAGTATTTGTAGTGTCATCGTATATTTTAAAAGGATTATTTACTATTTTTAAATCATTTTTATTATTGCTTGTTAAAGGATCTTCTTGTTCAATACATCTTACTTTATTTATAGGATTATCAAGAGTTTTTTGATTGCTTTGATCAAGTGTAATATCTCTTATAATTTTATTTTCAATATTAAAAAAATATTTATTAATAAATAATAATACTAAAATAAATATTAAAAATAGTAATATTTGAATAACATTATTTGAAAAATTCATTATCATCTATTATAATATGATATTTTACTCGTCGTCAATAAATGATATTTTAGTGGGTTTAGAAGATTTATCTTGATTTAATTCTTTAATTGGTACTAAAACCCCATTATCATAATATTCAATATTATAACCGTTTTTTTTATAATACGCTATTCTTTTATTGCCTTTATTAAAGAATGAAGAATATTGATCCCAAATATCAATACATAATGGTATATATTTTCTTTCATTAGCTTTTTGTCTTAAAATACGTCCAATAGATTGTTGAATATCACTGATAGGACTTGCAAATATTACTGTATTTAAACTAGGAACATTAAAACCCTCTGATGCTAATTGATATGTGGCAAGAATAATATCTTTAGTAGATGAAATATCTAAATCTTTTTGACTCATTCCACCAACATAATAACCATATGATACTAGTATATTTTCTTTTTTAATATAGTCTTCAAATATTTTTAATTGATTTCTTCTCTCGCTTAAAATTAAAATTTTACGATCCTTATCTTTTTCTAAAATTTCTTTTAAAATATTTATAATATATTCGTTTCTATGTTGATAATTAGCTATATTATTAATCATTCCGGCTGAATTAAGAGCACCATTCCATAGTTTTTTAGCAACACCATATTCTCCTTTAGGATCTGTTTCAAAATATTTATGAACTTTTACATTAACTTCTGTAGATTCTTTTGTTTTATAATTATAAACAGATTTTCCAATATAATATTCAAATACTTTTCTCATACCATCTTTGCGATTTAATGTAGCTGATAATCCTAAAATAATAGGATGGTTAAGATTCTTAAAACATTTGCTAAATACTTGTGCACCTGTATGATGAACTTCATCTATTATAACAAAACCTATATCATTAAAAATTTCTGGAGGATATTCGCGCATTGCTAAAGATTGCAATGAAGCAACAATAATATCTTTACCTACAATATCTACTTTTTTCTGTTTAATAATACCAATTTGAGCATCTGGTACAAATTCTTTAACAGTTTCTATAAATTGTTGATTTAAAAAGTCTTTGTGAGAAATAAACATAGTTTTTTTCTTAAAATGACATGATAAATATACACCCATTATTGTTTTTCCAAAACCACAAGGAACGGAAATAATACCACCGCGTTTAAGTGGATCTTCGGCGGCTTTTATAAATTTTTCAATAGGTTCTTTTTGTTGATCTCTTAAAGTACCTTTAAAAATCAAATTAGGACATTCAATACCATTTCCTAATTTATCTAAAGTAGGAATTCCATAATTTTGAAGACCATAATATCTTGGAACATAAAGTCTTTTGTCATTTTCTTTATAAATAACAAATGTGTTTTTATCTTCATTTAAATCATTTGTATTTAAACCGGAAAATCCTTTATAAGGACTATTTGTAAGATCTTCTTTAATTATAGAAACTTTTTCTTCACCTAAAGATGATTTTAATATACCATATCCGTTTCTAGATAATATAGAAAACATAATTATGATATGTTAATAACATATAATATATATATCATTTTTTTATATCTATATTATAAAGAATATATAACAAAAATGTATATTGATATTTTGCGTTTCTTAGCAATTGTAGTTTTATTATTATTAATTGCTATAGATAATTATCCTTATATTGTAATTATTAAAAATGCTACTTTTCAGTTTATAGTTGCCTTATTTTGTATTACAATATTATTACTAGTAGATAATATAACAGGTTTTATTTTAATATTAGCAACCCTTGTATTATATTTTAAAATATATAATAAATTATTGATTAATAATAAAAAAGATATACCATATACATTATATGAAAATGATCCGAATAATAATATATATGAATCTATATATGAAAAAGTAAATTATACAACAGATAAAAATCTTGTAGATGCTCAAAATAATATAGTTGATTTAGAAAACTATAATAGTGAAATAAAAATAATTGAAAATAAAGAAAAAGAATTATATAGTACTCAGGGTTTAGATGTTGGATCAGTTAAAGGTTATAATAGAGATGAATTAGCTATAGAAAGTAATTTAATTCAATAATAAATTATAATAATTTTTATTTACTGTATATAAATATATAAATACTGTTGATATCATTAATAAATATTTATTTATATTAAATTTTAGTCGTAAAATTATGAAGAGTATTGATAAAATTATTTTTGTATAATTTATTACATTAGCATTATTTAATGTTATAAAATAAGGTGTAGATAATGAAATTGAATAAAAAACATGCCATAATATATTAGAAATTATATTTTTTCTTACTAACGTCATTAAGAATGCAGAAAGTTGTATAGGAAACATTATTAAAAATGCAGAATCTAAAAAAACTGTTCCTGTTTCATCAGACTCGCTTAATAGAAGAGTATTTATTGCTAATATTTGACAAATTGCATAATATTTTTTCATATATTTTTTAGCAATATCTGAAATATTTTCCCAATTAATATCTCTTGTAGTAGTTTTATAATTTATACTATATTTATTTGTTATAATATCAGCGACATAATGATGTGCTATAACAATAATTAATCTAGCTATAATATGTAAATTATAATATTTATTATTATCTGTTATATTAAATATTAACCAATATAACATTAAAATTGCAGAACGTGATGTAAAAATAATATTATGTAATTGTAGCTCTTTCCAAATAATAATTTTTGAATCAAATCGTGTTTTAGGTACATGAAATATAAATGATGATAGTGACAAAAACAAATGACATATTGGTGTAGCCCATGTATATATAGAATTATATTGTAAATACATTGTTCCATACATAATTAGCCAATAAAAACGTATAAAATAATGAAAAAGACATAAAAATCCTAAAATTTTATGTAAATTATAATTGTCATGATGTGTAAATAATAATTGTGACATTTATATTATAATTATTTATTAATAATTAATTCTTTATATATTATAAAAAGAGTACATAATTTTTATTTTTATAAAAATATATTAAACTACTCTAAAAATCTAAAAAAATAAAATTATGTACTCTTGTTAAAAATATAATTATAAATTATATTATACTATAATAGATAAAAAATGAAGATGGAAAATTTTATTACTGAAGAAGAAAATACAGAATCTGTAAGATATATATTTATAATAATGGCATATGTTTTTGCTAGCATATTTTTAACTATTATATTAATATCTGCATATTACGCAAGTGATAAAAATCAATATATGTTAATCGCGGCAATAGCAATATTAGTATTAATATACGGATCAAGTATATTAACAATAACAATAATGAATAAAACAATATATGATAATATTACTTATATGGGATTATTGGGTTCATCTATATTTATCATGTTTTTTATGTTTTTTATAGGTATTTATTTCTTATTCAAGCATTTTAGTACAAGATCTAAACCAATGATAGTAAACGAGTATGGTGAATTTTAAATATTATACATAATCTAATAAAGATAATATATATAATATAATAAATATTAAAGTTCCTTTAATATATATATCATATTGCTCAATTATTTCAAAAATACTAGATGGTAGTTTTTCATATAACATATATAATAAATTAGAATATGTTATTATCATTACTATAATGGTTATGATAGTTATTTTTTTAGCAATATCAACATTTAAATATTGTTGATATCCTTGTTGGTTATTATATTTTATATTGTACATTTGTTGCTGTGTATGTATATTCTGCATTTGTGACGGAGATTGATACATTTGTTGGGGCGGTGATTGATTTACTTGTGGGGATTTAGATATATTTTCTGGTTTATTATTTACAGCAAGCTCTTCTTGAAATTCATTTAATACATCTTGAACCATAGGATCATTAATATCATTATCTGTTTGTTCAGTATTTTGTTGTGTTTTTAAAGGCAAATTATTAACAGGAGTTGACATTGATCCTGACATTTTTAATGGTTATTCTAATGATATATAATATCATTATATAAAAATAAAATACGCATTTTAGTTAAAAATTTTATCAATTATACCTGGTTCATCAATTTTATTATCAGGGTTAGTATTTATGTTATAAGACTTATAGATTTTTTGTGTTGTATCACATTTAACTGTATAAGGTTTATAAGTATAGCAAGTATCTTCTATTTTAAAATTTTTATTTTCAATTTCTTTAATATTTGGAGCATAATATTCTGTACAATTGTCTTTACATACTCTTCTAAAAATTAATGCAAGAGCTAGACCAAATATTCCACTAACAATAGCTTGTCCAGTATTTGTATAAAAAAGCCTTTCAACAGAAGTATTAATAATATTATCTTCTAAGACCTTTTTAACCATTTTTTAAGACTTTCTAATAAATAATAATTATTTATTTTTACAAAAGAGGCTGTGGAATACTATTATTATTACATTTTACTTCATTTACTTTATATTTATAACATATATTATCATCTGTTTGATATATTGTATTATTAGCGTTAAAAGGAGTTGGATATTTAATTAAAAGTTTTTTTTTAGGAGCTGCTATATACACGTATAAAATTCCTATAGCAAAAGCTGTGAAAAATGCAATAAAATTAAACACGAATTTTTTATCTTTTAATTCTTTCATTTGTTCTATACAAAATACTTATTATTTTTTAGGGTTTTTAATACATCTATTTGTTACAGGATTCAAAATTTTACCAGGCGGACATTCCTTAGATTTAATTTCTTTTGGTTCATTTTGTTTAACTTCTATCGGTTTATCTGGTTTAGATATAGTCTTTTTAGTTTTATCTGTTATACATCTATTTGTTACAGGATTCAAAATTTTACCAGGAGGACATTCCTTAGATTTTACATCCTTTACATTTGAAGATTTTGTAGTTTTAACTGGTAAAACATCTTTGATTTCATCAGATTTTTCTAGTTTTTTTGCCTCTATTTTTACTTCTTCTACTGGTTTAATTTCTTTAACTACTATTTTTTTAGTTTTATCTGTTATACATCTATTTGTTACAGGATTCAAAATTTTACCAGGAGGACACTCTTTTGATTTTACTTCCTTTACATTTGAAGATTTTGTAGTTTTAACTGGTAAAACATCTTTTATTTTATCTTTTTCAATTACTAAAGTGGCTTTTTTGTCAGCATTTAAATCTATATTTTGATATGAATATATATCTTCTACTTCTTCTAATTCTGGTCTTTTAAAATTTAATATATCTAATAATTTAGCACGTGAATTTATATCTTGTTTCCATTTATTTACTAATTCATTACGCTCTTTTAAATATATATCATATTTCATTTGATTTTCATTTCTAGGATTTTCATATTTAGTTTTATAAAGTTCTTTTTTATACATATTAATAGTAGCTGATTCCTCAAGTGATATTTTATGTTTTTGAATTAAATCCATTATATTTTTAACAGGAGTTTTATCATTATATTCAATATGTGATAATAATGCTTCTCCAATATTTCTTATACTTACCATTTAATATATAATTATATTTATTTTATCTACCTAATACTGATTCTTCTTCAAACATATTTTTATAGAATATACTAAGACTTTCTTGATCAGATAATTGAGATTCATATATTTCTCTTGGTACATATTTCACTTCAACTTTATTTTTTTTACATAGTTTTTTATAACTATAATAACCCTGTATTATTAATATTGAACCTATAAATAATAAAAAAAGTGCGACTGCTTTCATTTTTCTTTTTACTATATTATTATAAAATAAAGTGTAAAAAAATAATTAATAAAATTAATGAACTTATTCATCGGTAATATCATCTGATTTATTTTCAGATTGAACTTTTTCTGCTTCTTTTGCTGCTGTCCAAGTGTCTACTTGTTCAAGACCTTCTTTAATATCGCTTAAATCTGTTGTTTCTTTTTTTGTTTTAGAAGCTGCACTTTCAATAGTAGCTTTCTTTCTTTCGTCAAAGATTACATCTTTTTCTTCCATATTTTGCTTATATTGTTTCATAAGAGTATTTAGTTGCGTCTCTGAATATTCTTGATTTTCTAAAGCATCTGGGTTAGGAGACCATGGACACCAGCATCCTACTTGAGCAATATAGATATTGAATTTATCGTCAAAACGTTTTAAGAATTCACTGCGATTTCTTGCTTCTTCAATTGTATCAAAAACACCACGGACTTTAATTCCGCGCATAGTTGTAACAAAGTTATTATCACGATGATATGTGTTTTCAAGCTCAGTATATTTAGAAGATTTAAAGAAATTATATTGATCATTTAATTCTTTGGGATCAAAAATATATGCATGATTTGTTTTAATAGTATCAATTAAATCAGATGAATCTGAATATTTTGATTTAATACCATCTAATAAAGATTTCATATCTTTACCAAAATTATCAAGAAACTGTGTAAAAAAATATGCTTCTTTACTGACTAGAACATCTTCTGGACTAATAAAAGAAAGGAGGGCATAATTTTGCCCTTTAATTGCTTTATCTTCTTCTAAATAATCTACTTCTTTTGTGCTAACTAAATCTTTATCGCTCATTTATATAATTGTAATATTATAATCTTATATACTTTTACATTTTAAAATAAATTCTTATAATAAAAGTATAAGAAGAAAAAGAATGGAATATTCATTTGATATGTGGGAGGCATTAATACGTATTGTGAAATATGCATTTGAAGGTTTAATAGTTGCTTTTGTAGCTATTATATTGCCTAAATCACCTCTTCAATTTAGTGAAGTATGGATGCTAGGTTTAACAGCAGCTTGTGTTTTCTCAATTTTAGATTTATTAGCACCTTCAATTTCTGCTGGAGCAAGACAAGGTGTTGGTCTTGGTGCTGGTTTCCGTTTAGTAGGATTCCCTGGTTAAATTTAAACCAATAAGAATTAAAGAATTATAAAGATGGTATAATATCATAATTTAATTCTTCGCATATTTTTTTCCATATTTGGTCTTGAACATATAATTTTTCTCTGCTTTTTAAAAGTGGAAAATATTTTAAATATTCGTCTAAACCAAGTATTTGAAAGAATTTATATAATACATAACTATATGATAAGAAATTTTTCCTATCTTTCGGACAATGTTTTAAAAACGGTACTTGAATATTTCTAAACATATTACATAATTTATCCTCTAATTCTGGTGAGAATTGAGGTGTCGGAATTCCATTAATTCTATTTATAATGTAATTTATATGTTCATAGTATTTATTTATTCTCAATCTTTTTAAGATCTCTCTCATTTTACTATATGTTATTGTTTTAGTATCTAAAATTTTTTCTTTTTTAATTTCATTTAAAATTTTTTCAAATATCTCATCTGGAATATCAGTGCTTTCTTTTCCCTGAACTTGATTACACCATTCTCTAAAATGATTTATTCTTTTATAACTAAAATGTGATGTATCTTTTGTATTTTGTTTTAATATTGGTCTATTTTGTTCTACTAATAATAATTCTTGATAACCACAATTATTACATATCATTATAGCATCATGTTGATAACATGTCATTGATGTATTACAAACTCTACATATTTCTATTTCGTCTTGTTCTATTTTTTTAATATGCTGATTATTTATAATAGAAAGATATTCATCTACTAATTTACTTTTATCGTTATTATTTTGTATAATAGGTTGTTGTATATTATTTGGTAAATTTTTATCTATATTTCTATTTAATGCTTCAAGAACATTATATGTTTTTTGTTTATTTTCAGAATTTGTAGATATCAATTTGGGTATATTATTAGTAGATATATTAGTATTTATAGATTGTCTTTCGATCATTTCATAATATTTAAATAAAATATCGCTTGTATTATTATAATAATCTATTTCATCAAAATTATCTAATTCTTTTAATTTATTATTAATATTAATTATATTTTCTTTAATTTTAATATTACTACTCCATAAAGAATTATATAATTCCTTATTATCTGTATTTTTAATACTTTCTATTTTTTTTAATATATTATCATAATCTTCATTATATTTTTTTAATAAGGATATATTATTATCTTTTTCTGTATTTTTTGATATAAATTTTTTTATCATTTTATTATGCATCGCATCCAATGTTATATTATCTTTTATATCATTATTAATGTTCTTTTTTTTAGAACATTTTTCTTTAAACATTTTTTAGTCATAATCTTGAATATTATATTATTTTTATATACTATTTTTAACAATGTAATATTATCAAACATTTTTTTTCTCCTATTATAGTATAAAGAATATAGCATAAATGGGTGGTGGTCTTCTTCAGTTGGTCGCCTATGGTGCTCAAGATGTTTATTTAACTGGTAACCCTCAAATTACCTTTTTCAAAGTAGTTTATCGTAGACACACTAATTTCGCTATGGAAGCTATTCAACAGACATTTAACGGATTAAGTGCTTATGGAAATACTGTTACATGCCAAATCTCTCGTAATGGCGATTTAATACATCGTATGTATTTACAGGTTGATGTTCCCGCTACTGCTAATACTGATAAATATGTTAATTATTTAGGACCTAGATTAATAAATAATGTTATTATTGAAATTGGAGGTCAACAAATTGATAAACATTATTCTGATTGGCTATACATCTGGAATGAATTATCTCTTCCTATGGGAAAACAATATGGATATGATACTATGGTAGGTGCCGACAGTGATCTCACTTCTAAAGGAACTACATTATACATTCCTTTAGAATTCTGGTTTTGCCGCAACATTGGTCTTGCTCTTCCTTTAATTGCTCTTCAATACCATGAAGTTAAAATCAAACTTCAATATGAATCAGCCGCAAATTGTATGATTTCCGGAACTGCACCTGCTTTAGGTTCTGCTAATCTATGGGTTGATTACATCTTCCTTGACACTGATGAAAGAAGACGTTTTGCACAAGTAAAACACGAGTATCTTATTGAACAATTACAATTCAGTGGAGATGAAAATATTACATCTTCTAGTACTACTCGTGTAAAATTAAATTTTAATCATCCTTGTAAAGAACTCATATGGGTTGCCAAAAAAACAGAACAAGAATATTGGTATAATTATACTAATAGTAACACTTGGAATATGTCCGATCCTGGATTAACTCTTGATGATAGATCTGCATTAACAAGCGGAAACTTTGGTAATTTTGGTGCTTTAACTGCTACTAATCACATGGCTAGTGTTATACCTTCAATGACTGCTTCAAATCCTTTCGGTACTTGTTTATTACAACTTAATGGAAATGATCGTTTTGCTTCAAGAAACGGAAATTATTTCTCATTAGTCCAACCTTATCAACATCATACCTCTATTCCTCTTAACAAAGGTATCAATGTATACAGTTTCGCATTAAAACCCGAGGATCATCAGCCTTCTGGATCATTAAATATGTCCCGTATTGATACAGCAGTGCTTTCTCTTGAAGTTAAAAAACCTTATATTAGACCGGATGGAGCTTCTGCTTACGAAGAAGCTAATTATACTGGTGTTAAAATATTTGCTATTAACTACAATGTCCTTCGTATCTTATCTGGAATGGGTGGTCTTGCTTATTCCAATTAAGTTAATTAATAATCTTAGTTATTTTTTAAATAAAAATATCAAACATTTTTTTTCTCCTATTATAGTATAAAGAATATAGCATAAATGGGTGGTGGTCTTCTTCAGTTGGTCGCCTATGGTGCTCAAGATGTTTATTTAACTGGTAATCCTCAAATTACCTTTTTCAAAGTAGTTTATCGCAGACACACTAATTTTGCTCTAGAATCTATCCAACAAACTTTCAATGGAAATCCCGGATATGGACAACGTGTTACTTGCCAAATTTCTCGCAATGGCGATTTAATCAATCGTATGTATTTAGTTGTAGATATGTCTGGTAATACTGATGTATTATGCCCTTTTTTCGGTCTTCGTTTAATGAACTATGTAGAAATTGAAATTGGTGGACAAAAGATTGACAAACACTATTCTCATTGGATGTATATCTGGAATGAACTTTCTCTTCCTCTATCTAAACGTGATGGATACAATGAAATGGTTGGTGCCTATGGTGGTGCTATTAATTCAATATTATATATTCCTCTTGAATTCTGGTTCTGTAGAAATGTTGGACTCGCCCTTCCTTTAATTGCTCTTCAATATCATGAAGTTAAAATTAACATCAACTTTGAAACTGCTGAAAATTGTAAAGGAAGTGAAACTGCTTTATCAATGACAACACTAAATGCTTCTCTATGGGTAGATTATGTCTTCCTTGACACTGATGAAAGAAGACGTTTTGCTCAAGTTACCCACGAGTACCTTATTGAACAACTTCAATTCACTGGACAAGAAGCTGTAAGCTCTGCTAGCATAAAACCTAAACTTTCTTTCAATCACCCTTGTAAAGAATTAGTATGGGTTTCATCTACTAAATCTGGAACTTCTTCTGTTGCCAATAATAACTGGTTCAACTATACAACTGATGAAACTACAGTATCTTTACCTGCTACATATGAAAGTGTTAGTTCAGTTCTTAAAAACTCATCAATTGACTCTAAAAACCCTGTTAAAACTGCTAAATTAGTTCTTAACGGCAATGACAGATTTTCTGAAAGAAATGGATCATACTTTAATTTAGTACAACCTTACCAGCATCATGAGAATATTCCTACAAATGCTGGTATCAATGTATACAGTTTCTCATTAAAACCCGAAGATCACCAACCTTCAGGGTCATTAAATATGTCCCGTATTGACACATCTGTTCTCAATCTTACAATGAATACATTAACAAATGATGCTACATTTTCAAAAACTAGCTTATATGTATATGCTGTCAACTACAACGTTCTTCGTATCCTCTCGGGTATGGGCGGTCTTGCTTATTCCAATTAAGCTATTTAACATCTTATTTTTTAAATAAAAATATCAAACATTTTTTTTCTCCTATTATAGTATAAAGAATATAGCATAAATGGGTGGTGGTCTTCTTCAGTTGGTCGCCTATGGTGCTCAAGATGTTTATTTAACCGGTAATCCCCAAATTACCTTTTTCAAAGTAGTTTATCGTAGACACACTAATTTTGCTATTGAAGCAATTGAACAAACCCCTACAGGTAATAACTCATTAGGTTCTCGCATAAGTGTTCAAATCACTCGTAATGGTGATTTAATCAATCGCGTATACTTCAATGGTGTAATTAAGAATAGCAGTGCTAAAGCATATGCTCTTGTGCCTAATTTCGGTCAAAAATTATTAAAAACTGTTGAAATAGAAATTGGTGGTCAAAGAATTGATAAACATTATTCTGAGTGGTTATATATTTGGAATGAATTAACTCTTTCACCTGGTAAAAAAGAAGGCTATAGAGCTATGGTTGGTGCCGATAAATATAACAGATGTATTAAATTAAACGCTGGAAAATCATATGAATTATATGTTCCTCTTGAATTCTGGTTCTGTAGAAATGTTGGTCTTGCTCTACCTTTAATTGCTCTTCAATATCACGAAGTTAAAATTAATATTGAATATGAATCAGCTATTAACATGTTTGATACTCAAGATTTCAATTATACTGATGTAGATGATAACGCTGAAGAACCTATTTCTAATAACGATGAAGCTACTTATTATAAATCTGCTGACAAATTATCTTTAGATAGTGGAAGAATATGGGTTGATTATATTTTCCTTGATACAGATGAAAGAAGACGTTTTGCACAAGTTACTCACGAGTACCTTATTGAACAACTTCAATTCACTGGATCTGACTCAGTATCAAATGGTGCGGAATCAATGAAAAGTCTACGCATGAATTTTAATCATCCTTGTAAAGAACTCGTATGGGTGACTAAAAAGAATGCTCCTGGTGTTCACTGGAACAATTATTCATCTGCTGTAGGTACTACTACTGGTTCAGATGGCAACAACTATTTAGAATCTACTAATCCTACTGTTAAATCCAAAATGGTTCTTAATGGCAACGACAGATATGCCGAGCGCCCAGGTGATTATTTCTCTATTGTCCAACCATATCAACACCATGAGAATACACCTGACCAGTTCCATCAGGGAATTAACGTTTATTCTTTCTCAATAAAACCCGAGGATCACCAGCCTTCTGGCACACTTAATATGTCCCGTATTGACACAGCTGTATTATCAGTTGCTACCACTTTACCAGGAACTGTTACTACAGGAGCTATCTCTATCTTCGCTGTTAACTACAACGTCCTCCGTATCCTCTCTGGTATGGGTGGTCTTGCTTATTCAAATTAAACATCATTCTCGTGTTATTTTTTCATTTTTAATTAAATATTAAAAGGATATGCATACTAATGACATCGTTATTTTAAGTATATGAAAGTTTAGCAATATGGTTGTATACTTATCAATATACTTATACAACCATATCGTAATAAGACCATATCCACATATAGTATATGTATGAAAAGAAATGGATAATTATAAAACTGTTCATGTATAATGAAGAAAATATTGAAATTACACCAACCGAAAAGATAAATGGGACAAGATTATTTATTTTTATACATTCTAAAACTATGTTTTAGGTAATTTGTTAAATGTTCTCTTTTTATTTTGGTATTTATTATTTCTTTTATTACTCTTTCTATATCTTCATATGTATTTGGACTTTCTTTTTTAATGTAATGTTTTAATTGACTAAAAAACTCTTCTATTGCATTTGTTTCTGGATGATATGGAACACTATAAAGTAAATCATTATCAGTTTCTTCTATAAGTTCTCGTATCTGTTTAGAACGATGTATTACAGCATTATCCATAATAATTAGATAATTTTTATACTTATCTTTAATACTTTTATTATAAAAATCAAATATATTTTGTGTTTTTAATCCTCCTTAAAATAATTTAAAACAGAAAGAAAAACCTAAAAAGGTTGAAAAAACTCACGATTTTCCTTATATTGATGATGTAGATAAAGAAGAATTAAAAGGTAATCATATTTTTATTGACCCTGGTAAAAGAAGTTTATTTACTATAATGAACGACGATGGTAAGTTTTATTCTTATACAAATAAACAGAGAGTAAATGAAACTAAAAGATTAAAATATCAACACATTCTTAAAAAATATAAGGATGAATTAAATATTACATCAAAAGAAAATGAACTATCATCATACAATTCTAAAAGTTGTAATATGACTAAATATAATGATTTTATAACTAAAAAAATAAATACTAATGATGTATTATATAAACTTTATCAAAATAATAAGTTTAGACAATATAAATGGTATGCTTTTATAAATAAAAAAAGAACAGAAGACAATATGCTTAATAAAATTGAAAAAACATATACAAAAGATAGTATTATTATAATTGGTGATTGGAGTATTGGTAAGCAAATGAAAAACTTTATTACTACACCTAATTTATCACTAAAAAGAAAATTACAAGAGCGTTTTAATGTTTATGATATAGATGAATATAGGACTTCTTGTTTAAATTATAAGACAGAAGAATTATCTAATAATTTATATTTACCAGATAAAACAAATAAAGTACGAAAGATGCATTCTATCCTAACATATAAAATGGAAAATAAACGGAATGGTTGTATCAATCGTGATAAAAATGGTTGTAAGAATATTCAAAAATTATTTAACTATTATATGGAATATAATGAACGACCAGAAAAATATAAAAGAGGATATAACTTACAAAAACTACAAACCGCTTTAACAGAGCCGTCAAATTGTAGTTAGTTGCTTAAATGCAATCATTTGCATCCAGCAGAAAAATAAATAACAAAATTATTATATTTTTTTATAATAATCTTGTCCCATTTATCTTTTCGGTTGGTGTAATATAAAAGGTACTATTGATGAACCTTTATTTCAAGCAAATCAAATTGGAAAATTATTAGGTATTAAAAATATACACGAAACTATTAAAAATTTAGACAAGGATGAAAAGGTAGTCAGTAGTACTGACATCCTTGGTGATAATCAAAATGTAATATTTCACCGAAATAGGTTTATATCGTCTTTTTGGAATGTCTCGTAAAGAAAAAGCAAGAAAATTTCAAAAATGGATTGCTACAGTTGTAAAAGAGATTAGATTAAATGGTAAATATGAATTAGAAAAATCTCTAAAAGAAACAATTCATAATCATAAAACAAAAAAAGTACGAGCAATATTTGTATTAAAGTGAATGTATTAAATAAATCTACTAATGAGATTATAAAAATATATAATAGTGTTTGTGATATAATTAAATAATTTCAAATTTCGCGATTAACCCTTAATAAAATATGTAAAAATAAAACAGTTTATAAAAATTTTTTATTTGAGATTATTAAACATTAGATACAATATCAAAATTAGACATTGTAACAATTGTTCCTTCTTTTTTATTATTTTTTTTACTATCATTATCTGTATCATTATATAAATTATATTTTTCATATTTTGAATTATTTTTATTTTTTAAAACTTTTAGTTTTATCAATTCAAGTTCTTTTTCATTATTTAAAATGTTCTTTTTAATTTCAGCATTATTTTTATTTTTTAATAACTCTATATTTCTTTTTTGTTTCATTTTTTCCAATTTAATATCAAAACTATGTTTAAATTGTTGTAATTTAACCTTATCATCGTTTCTAATATCTTCTATTAAATTTACATTTTCATTAACTTCTTTATTATATTCTTTTAATTTATTTGTTAATTCTTTAAATGTTTCATCATCTATTTCTCTATTATTGGATTTAAACATTTTAATAATATCAATTTGTTTATCATAAAGAATTTTATATTTTACTATTATATTTTGATAATTTTTAAGTTTTTCCATAATTTCTCTATAATTTTTAAAACGTACTATACTACTTAAAATTGTTATAACTGTACCTAATACAAGCATTAAAATATTTATAGATAATGTAAAAACATCTGTATCAATAATTAGGTTATTTTCATTATTTCTTAAATATTCTGTTAATGTTAATCGCGCTGCTTCAATAAAAGTAGATATTGTAGATAAAATCATAATAGTTAGAGATATTGTATTATATTTGTAACATATTCTATCATATTTAACGCTTAATATAAATAAATTTTTATCAAGTTTTTCTTTATATTTAAAAATTTTTCTTATAAGAGGATCTTTCTTATCATCTTCATCATCGTCTTCTTCTACATTATATTTTAAATTATATTCATTTGAAGCAGTTCTAGAAAATGAATTATTATTAATTAATAATGGAGATGATGGAATTGTTATACTTGGAGTATTTAAATCAGGGTTTTTATATTGATTATTATCAGATATAGATGTTTTTTTATTAATCATACTAGTATTGATAAATTCTGGTTTATTATATTTTAATATAGGAGTAGTAATTGGAATTTTATTTTCATTAGAAAAAGTATTAATTGTATAATTTTCTTGTTTTTTATTGTTTTTTGGTATTTGCGGAATATTTGTATTATTAATAATTGACATATTATCATTTGATTTTTCTGATTTTATTGAAAAACTATTTCCTGATATGGTATCTTCTTTATTGGAGATATTTGATGTATGAGTATTTTCTAATAATTTTGATATATCTTTAATATTAAAATTTTTCATAATACTATTGAATAATAGAAATATATTATTATTGTATATATTATAATTTTTATAATAAAATTATAGAATAATATATTACTTCTTTCCAATATAAAATTTATATAATCATATTTATACTTATTACAGGATCTTTCTAAATATTTATATTTTCCAATATCGCCTTTTGTATAATAATGTTCATTATAATAATAATCTATACATCTCCATTTTTTTTGTATTAGTTGTTTTTTTGTAAATTTATTAACATCATATTTAGATACATCATAATATATACTATTTATATTGAATAGTATTATACATAATATAATAATACATAATGATTTTATATAATTCATAATGAGAATGATAATAATATTATATAGAAATGATCAATTTTTTTCTATTATATTAAAAAATTTGATAATTTTTAGTGATTAATATTATCAAGATAATCAAAAAATCTAATTATGAAATGTTCTGGAGATTGTTTGCAGGATACATGTAAAAGATTTATGAAAAAAAAACATATTAATTATTTTCATATTGCTTCAATTGATGCACAAAAATCTAATATGCATAAAAATTTTGGAGCCGTAATAGTATATAATAATAAAATAATAGGAATTGGACATAATCATTCTATTGATTATTATACCAGAACTCACAATTATATTAATAAAGAAAGAAAAATTCTACAAAATGTTCATGCTGAAAATGACGCAATTATAAATGCTATAAAAAATGGTAATAAGAAACTTCTATCAAAGAGCGATATATACATATCAAGAATTCTAAATGACTATGATAATTATGAAGAATATAATTTTCAAACATCGCCTCCGTGTGAAAATTGTAGAAAATTAATTGAAAAATATAAAATTAAAAAAGCATATTATATGAATTAAAAAGATTCTTTTGTTCCACCAAAATATAGTTTTCCAAATTTATTTTCAATCATAGTTTTCATAACATTTTTATCATCATAAAAAACATTAGTTAATAATCTACCATATTTATCAAAACCAAGACATTCAATTTGTACAATTTTTTCTAATATTAAATCTTTAAGGAAATCTCTTGCTAAAATAGCTGCTTTTTTTTCTTCGGGATTTTTTGTTCTTATTTCAGGAGTATCAATTCCATAAATTCTACAGTTCCATTTATTATATTCGTCTTTATGTTTGAATATAACAGTTATAGTATCTCCATCATATACTTTAACAACTTTTGCTGTTTTTATAAGACCTTCTAAAGTAAATTTATTAATATTTTTACAATCTAAAGATAGTAATTCTTCAATTTCTGTCATCTAATATTATTAAATATTTATATTATGTAGATATGGTAATAACCAATAAAACTGCTAAATGTATTAGAAACACAAGTACATGGTCTAAATTAAAAGCTGAATATAAATTTGATACATCATCTTTTAATAAAAATACTATTAATGCTAATTTGGCTTTAATATCTCCTAAAATGAATGTAATGCTTAAAAAAATAAAAGAATTAGATGAAAAAGATCTTAGAGATACTGGAACATTAAATAAGCATATTATATATAGTGATGTTGCGGGTGTGTATGGTGCTAAAATGATAGCATCTGTATTGATAGCTGATGGATTTAATCTTGTATATAATAATGGTTTAAAAATGATAGATAATAAAGATCTAGAAAATGATAAATCTTTTGCCTTATTAACAACATCAACAGTTTATAAAAAACCATTAACAGTTGGTTTGAAAAAAAATATTTTACAAGAATTAAATAAACGCCCCGATAATATTTTTGGCAAAAATATACGTTTTTTAGTATTAGACAGTGGTTTCAAGGAAGGTATAGATGTATTTGATGTTAAATATATTCATTTATTAGAACCATTAATAACAAAATCAGAACAGACACAAGTAATTGGAAGAGGAACACGATATTGTGGTCAAGCGGGTCTTCCTTTTATACCTTCTAAAGGTTGGCAATTAAATGTTTTTAGATATAATATGATGTATAATGATGATGAAAGTGTTCATCAATTATATTTAAAAAATAGCAATATAAATATAAGTTCTTTGAATTTTACAGCAGATATAGAAGATTTATTAATTGCTAGTGCTGTTGATATTCCATTAACAGAAAACATACATAATTTTAAAAATAATAGATTTATTAAAATGACTAATATATTAAATAAATCAGATAAATCTACTAAAAAAGATAAGAATTTTATTTTCAATATTATTAAAGGAAAGATTTTTACAAATGATAAAAAAATTGATTGTAAAAAAGGATGCTCCGATGATTTAGAAAATATAGATAATGGTTTATTAATTGTTGCTGCACTTCATATTGAAAAACCAGAATTAACTAAAGCATTAAATGATAAAAATTCTAAAGAACTATTATGTTCTTTAATTTCTAAAGAAGCTCAATTTTGTAATACTATTAATACCCTATTAAAACAACCTATTAAATTTTTAAAAATATATGAAAAGGATATATCAAAATCATTAGAAATATATAGAAGAAAATATTCAATACATAAAAATAACTATAAAGATGCAGTAAATTTTATAAATATGTTCAAAGATTTAGAATATAAAGCCGAACCTCCTAAAACTAAATTAAATTATATAGATTTAAATAATTATATAAAAAAACATTTTAAAGCATATATATGGGATAAATTAGAGATTAAAAATAAATGTATTGAAAATAATAATGAATCATCTATAATTAAATATACAAATACACAAAAATTTGTTAAAGATTTTTTAACACCAGAATCACCATATAAAGGATTTTTATTATATCATAGTGTTGGTTCTGGTAAAACATGTACAGCAATTGCTACAGCAACATCTACATTTGATAAAATGGGTTATACTATTTTATGGGTAACAAGACATACATTAAAAGAAGATATATGGAAGAATATGTTTGATAAAATATGTAATGTTATAATTCAAGAAAAAGTTAATAAAGGATTAAAAATACCGTCTACTCGTGGAGAAAGAATGAAATTATTAGGAGAAAATTGGATACAACCTATATCTTATAAACAGTTTACAAATATGATACAAGGAAAAAATAAATATTATGAAGAAATGGTAAAACGTAATGGTAAAGAAGATCCTTTTAAAAAGACATTAATAATAATTGATGAGATACATAAAATATATAGCAATTCTTTGTCAACTTTAGAAAAACCAGATCCGCAAGTTTTACAAACTATGATACAAAATTCATATGATAAATCTGGTAAAAATTCTTTAAAATTATTATTAATGAGTGCCACACCTATAACAGAAGATACAATGAGTGTTATTAAAATACTTAATTTAATGATAGAAAAGAAACAGCAATTTCCAGAAGATTTTAATGAATTTAAAAAAAA
>Ga0209653_1000159_pt1 | contig 58636 bp, 60 predicted proteins | sample SaaInl6LU_22_DNA_FD_184644 | JGI IMG/M metagenome (GOLD analysis project Ga0209653, IMG submission 184644) | Marine microbial communities from expanding oxygen minimum zones in the Saanich Inlet - ESP_116LU_22_DNA (SPAdes) (version 2) | ecosystem: Environmental > Aquatic > Marine > Intertidal... | reverse complement strand
ATTTAGATGAAAGTTGTCGTTATTTTTTTGCAAACGGGAAAAAAATAATAGCGAAGAAAAATGTTGAAGCATTTGCGAATGAAGCAGAAAAAGTTTTTGGAGAACCTGCAGATAATATTAAAAAATACCTTCAGAATAGTAATAAAGCTTATCAAAACATAGGAGAACTTTTTTTAGATTTTCCATTAGATTCAAGTTTAATTACCAAAAGTGAAACTTACAAAGCTTTGTTTAGTGTAAAATTCCCATACATTACTAAGTCACTAAATAGTTATAATGAATCAAGTTTTAAAACGCCAGAAATGATTCAGCTTTTCAATCGATTTGCAACTTATAATGGTAGCAACCCCTATAAAGCACCAGCAATGTTAAGCATGATTTCAAGTTTAGAACAAAGTCAAGGAACTTTTTATCCAAATGGAGGAATGATAAGCATTATCAAAGCTTTAGTGCAGCTAGCAAAAGAGATTGGTGTTAAATTTCACACAAATAGTAAAGTAGAAAAAATTGAAACTTTCAAAAATACAGTAACAGGAGTTTTAGTAAACGGAAAAAAGTATGAGGCAGATATAGTAGTAAGTAATATGGATATTTATTACACCTACAAAAACTTACTTTCTGATAATAAGTTTGCTCATAAAGTACTAAAGCAAGAACGGAGTAGTAGTGCTTTTATATTTTATTGGGGAATTGATACCACTTTTTCTGAATTAGGGTTGCATAATATCTTTTTTAGCGAAGATTATAAAAAAGAGTTTCAACACATATTTGAAGAATCAATTTTGCCTGATGAACCAACCGTTTATGTAAATGTAACTTCTAAATTTGATAAAAATCAGGCTCCTAATAACAGTGAAAATTGGTTTGTAATGGTAAATGCTCCTGCACATAACGATCATAATTGGGAGGAACAGAAAGAAAAGATAAAAAGGTTTATTATTAAACAACTAAATAAACAATTAAACACTAATCTTGAAGATCATATTGTTGTGGAAGAAACGCTTTCTCCATTAAATATTCAAGAAAAAACGGCGAGTTTTATGGGTTCTTTATACGGAACAAGTAGTAACAGTAAAATGGCTGCTTTTTTTAGACAACAAAATAGAAGTAAGCATTATAAAAATTTACATTTCTGTGGAGGAAGTGTTCATCCAGGAGGAGGCATTCCATTATGTTTTAAAAGTGCAAAATTAGTAGCAGATGACATTCACTAATTTAATCAAACACAAATATAAACTAGCATTAGGAATAAGTTTATTATTTCATGTGAGTGCCATTATTGGCTTACTTTTTACTGAGTATAGTGACTTCTTTATTGATAACACACCTTTGAATTTAATCATATCATTGGTATTGTTGTTTTACACACATCAAAAAATTAATAAATCACTTTGGCTCTTTTTTAGTGCTTGTATTTTTGCAGGTCTTACTTACGAAATTATTGGTATCAATACAGGTTTTCTTTTTGGAGATTATGAATATTCAACTGTTATGGGATACAAAATATGGGGTGTTCCTATTTTATTGGGTAATTTGTGGTTTATAACAATGTATTCTGTTGGTACTTTAACATCTCAAACCTATACCTGGTTTAAGGTTAAATATAACTTCAATGTTTCTAAGGATTTAGAACTTCATGTATTGGCAATAACTGGGGCTTTTGCAGCAGTTTTTTTAGACTTTTTTTTAGAACCTGTTGCTATCAAACTAAATTTTTGGCAATGGTATCCTCTTGGAGAAATTCCAATTTATAATTACGTATGTTGGTTTTTTGGAAGTTTAATTTTACAGTATTTATTCGTAAATTTGAGTTTTAATAAGCAGAATAAATTCGCAGTTTATTTATATGCAATTCAACTTATATTTTTCATAACCATTAGTTTCTTCTATAAATGATTTTTCTTTATATTTTATCAATTACTTTAATAACATTTGTTATAATGGAAGGTGTAACTTGGGTGATGCATAAATATGTAATGCACGGATTTTTATGGTATCTGCATGAAGATCATCACAAACCAAATGCTCACTTTTTCGAAAAAAATGATGCCTTCTTTTTAATTTTTGCCATACCAAGTTGGTTATGCATTATGTTTGGTTTGCAAGATAAATTGTTTTGGCTTGCAGGAATCGGCTTTGGTATTGCACTTTATGGATTTGCTTATTTTATGGTGCATGATGTTATTATTCACCAGCGTTTTAAATGGTTTTCAAGAAGTACTAATATCTACATAAAAGCTATAAAATGGGCACATAAAATGCATCACAAACATCTTGGCAAAGAAAAGAGCGAAAGTTTTGGCTTATTATTTGTCGCTAAAAAATATTGGGAAAAAGTACTTAAAGACAAAGCCATTAGAAAACAAAAGGCATAATTATGTTTTTATTATAATACACCTAAACTAATTTTGGTAAAGCTATTTTTTTTATTATACCAAATCTTTAAAAAACAAATTAAAAATAATAACGTTACATATATATCAAATCAATTAAAAATGAATACAAGAAATTTTTTATCACTAGTAGTTTTAGTAATGCTGTGCATTGTAGGTTGTACCAATAATAGTAAGTTTGTTCTAGACAAAGGCGTTGTTGGAAGTATCAATAAAACAACCACAATTGCAGAGTTAGATAAAATATTTGAAAACGATTCAATTGTTAGAAACTTAAGTGAAGGTGCTTTAGGAGATAATTATTTTCAGGATGATGATAATTACCTAATCTATGAAAAAGGAGGGAAGCACTTATTAACGATAGTTCCAAAAGAACAATTAGATAGCACCTCTAGAATTAAAAGCATTGAGATACATGATTCTAGATACCAAACAAAACTAGGGGTTAGTTTAAATTCAACTTTTTCTGAAATAAATGCAAATTATGTTGTTAGGCCAGAAACAACGTTACAATCTGTAACTCTTTTTGTAGACGAATTAAATGCTACTATTGCTATTGATAAAGAGGAATTGGGTTTAAGAGATTTTGGAATGTCTCAAAAGGTTTCTTTAGAGCAAATACCAGATTTAGCAAAGGTTAAGCTTTTTATTATTTGGTTTCATTAAAGAAATATCTTTTGATTATTTACAATTATGAAAAAATATACTTTACAAAAAGATCCTTTTAAGGTTCCAACTACAGACGGAAAATTGATTGAAGAGTATTTTGGTAATGCAACCAATAAGCAATCAGATTTAAGTATTGCTCACATGGTAGCACCTCCGAAATGGAAAGAACCTTTTCAAACGCCTAAATTTTCTGAATACACCTATATAATTAAAGGTAAAAAACAATTTGTAATAGATGGTGAGACTATTATTTTAAAAGCAGGGGAAGCCATAAAAATTGAAAAAGAGGTTCGTGTTCAATATTCAAATCCATTTGATGAGGATTGTGAGTACATTGCGATTTGTTTGCCTGCATTTTCTATGGATTTAGTGAATAGAGAATAACTTTAAAGTTTCATTGCAATTTTAAAGTTAAGAACTCTACCTGTCATAAAGTTTGGTATACCAAACTGGGTTTTTGTATATACATCTCTTACCCAAGTGTTGGTAATAGCATTTTGAATATCAAAAATATTAAAAAGTTCTAATCCAGCACTTAGTTCTTTAAAATTAGAAAGCCACCCATTTTTAATTTTCTTATTGGTATCTACAAAGATGTAAGAGACTCCTAAATCAGCTCTTCTATAATCTCTTAATCTTTCTTGAAAATTATAAGGGTTTGCATATGAAGGAGCACCACCAGGAACACCAGAGTTATAAACTAAATTTAAATAGGCTTTTAAATTTGGTAAATTTGGAACATAATCTTGAAATAAAATTCCAAATTTTATTCTTTGGTCAGAGGGTCTAGATATGTAACCATTATTATCTATATTTTCTTCAGTTTTTAAATAGCCTAAACTTACCCAACTTTCACTTCCTGGAACAAACTCGCCATTTAATCGAAAATCAAAACCATAGGCATAAGCTTTTGTCACGTTATCTGCCCTATATCTAATTCTAACATTATCTATAGTATACGAGTTAACATCAGTTAAATTCTTGTAATAAGCCTCAGAGGTAAGCTTAAAAGGCCTATTCCATAAATTAAAACTGTAATCCATTCCTGTAACCAAATGGTATGATTTCTGAGCATTAACATCTATTGAAACGGCTCCATTAAAATCTCTTAATTCTCTGTAAGAAGGAGGTTGCGCATACAACCCTCCTGAAATTCTAAACAACATGTCTTTTTCCCAATCGGGTTTAATTGCGAATTGGCCACGTGGACTTATGATTACCTTACGAGTTGATGTAGTTCCATTTCCGTTTACTAGCCAAGAATGTGCTCTAATACCTAAATTATAAAATACTTCATGATCTTTCCAGAAAGAGCGTTGATTAAATTGGGCAAAACTTGTAATTCTTGTAATTTCTACAGTATTATCTTTTCTAATATTTTGAAAAGGGGTGAGTTCTCCTTCAAAAGGTTCATAAGGTTGATTGTTAGAGGAATGAAAAGGGGGTCTAATAGAAAATCCTAAAGAATCTATAACTTCCCATTCACGAATTCTATCTTTTATGTTTTCTTGTTGAAATTTTACTCCAAAATCTACTTGAGTTGATGCTTTTTTAAAACTACCTCTTAATTCTAAATTTGTAATTAAAGCGTCTAAATCGTTCCTAGCATGATTTAGTTGAGAACCAATTCCTTGAGAAAATTGAACATCGCCAAAACCTTCAGAACCAATATTAGCGTCTACTTCACCTAAACGATATTGAGCTAAAATGTCGAAATATTCCTCCTCTTGTGTATTGTATCTTGAGGCAGTAGCTGTAAATTTTAAATTTTCATTAAGGTTATATTCTGTAGAAAAGGCACCAAATAAGGTTAAATAATTATTTTTCTCTTCTCCAGAATAAAATACAGTCAATTCTAATGGGTCTGCAACTGTACCAAAACGAGTTCTTCTTGTTAAAGGTTGGTAATTGTAATTGTTTAAAGAAAAGTTACTTAAAAGATTAAATTGTATTTTATCTGAAAGTTTATAAGATAAAAAGGTTTGTAAATCTGTAAACCGAGGTCTAAAATTTGTTTCTATTTGCTTACTATTTACAAAAAGACTGTTGTCTCTGTACCTAATACTACTAATGGCACTAAGTTTATTATTTAAAAATAAACCTTCAAATGTGGCACTAGCACCTAACAGACTTGCGTCTATAGCAATTGATTGCTCTTTTGGTTTCCTATAAGTAATGTCTAGTACCGATGACAATCGATCTCCATACTTGGCTTGAAACCCACCAGCAGAAAAGTCGATGTTTTGAACCATGTTAGGGTTAATAAAACTTAAACCTTCTTGCTGACCAGACCTAACCAAAAAAGGTCTGTATACTTGTATTCCGTTTACATAAACTAAATTTTCATCAAAATTACCACCTCTAACATTGTATTGTGTACTTAATTCATTATTGTTATTTACACCAGGTAAAGTCATTAACACATTTTCTACACCAGCATTTGGACCTACCGTATTTTTTACTTTGTTAATACTAATTTTTGTAATGCCAGAAGACTCTTTTCTAATATCTTTAACTGTAATCTCTTTAAGATTTTCTGTTTTAGTTTGCAATGTCGGAGAGAAGCGAATACTATTTCTATTTGTTACATAAATATTTTTTTGAAGTGTATTATAAGATACATGACTAAAAGTTACTGTTATTTTTTTATTTAAAGGAATTCTTAGTGTATATTTTCCCTTACTATCAGAAGTAGTTCCAACGTTACCGTATTTAATAGAAACTTTTTCTATAATTTCTTTATTACTATTCTTAACAATTCCTTTTAATAACGTTGTTTTCTGAGCCAGTAAAGCGCTAGGGATTAAAAATAGAAATAAAAGTATTTTTTTCACAAAAATTAATTTAGTTGTTTCTTATAGAACGTTCTAGAAACACTATTGGTATTTCCAACATTATCTGAGACTACAAGTTTAAAGATATGTTTACTACCAACCAATTTTTTATCACTAAAATTATAGGTTAAAATTTTCTTTTTATGATTGTATTCCATTAATATCCAAGTTCCATCTAAAGTTGCTTTCCAATCTTTTATTCCAGAGCCTTCATCATTAATTTTTACTTTTATCGTTTTAAAATTACTAATCCACTGTTCATTCTTAAAATATAAAATATCTATATTAGGTTCTTCATTGTCAAGTAGTAGTGTGTATTTTCCTAAAGTTTTACTTGTGGTAAAAAAAGTGCTGTCTTTTTTTCTTGTGTATTGATATCTAGGGTATTTTGGGTATTCTAAATTTGCGATATAAAGTTTTTCTTTTTCTTCTTTTGTGTAGGAAGTAACATCGAATGTTAATGTAAAGTTTCTATTTAATGGTACTGTAGCATTATGAATGTGAACAATATTATCTTCTTGTTTTAAATCTAGATATAAATTATCATAAAATGTATTTTTTGGGAAGGCAATAGAAACCTTATTTAAGTGAAATTTAGTAAACTTTTTTCTATCTATATAATAGTTTGTGGTATCTTGTTGGGGTTCAAAAAGAAGGTTGCTTTTTTTACCTGCAATAGGAACTCTAACCTTAACTGTATTCTCCATATAATCTTTAGCTATAATTTCTATTGTATAGTTAAACCCATTTTCTATTGTAATTTTTCCATCATTAATAAGACTTTTATAAATAGATAATTGATTAAGTGGGTGTTTGTGTGTTTTTTGAAATCTTCTTTTATATTTTTTATAATGCTCGTAATCAATATGTAAGTTTAAGAATTTACTATTAGAAAAGGTAAAAGTCTCCATAGTATGATAGTAAACTCTTTTTCCATTTACTTTCATTTCTAAACTATAAACTCCATTTTTATTCGGCATTTTGTCAAACAGATCAAAAACATCTACTCCAAAACCGATTAGACCACTTGCAGAAATTCGGTCGGCTATATAATTTCCATTATTTAGTTTTTTTATAGGTATTTGAAAACTCTTTTTTTGTTGGTTAATTCTTGCATCATCAGATAATGTATATGCTTTTAGGGTTCTTATTTTTGGTGGAATATGATCTGTTACTTCTAGTCCAAATAAAAGTGGGTTAATGATACTTTCTGTTGCTGTATTTCTAATTTCAAAATGCAAATGAGGACCACCTGAACCGCCAGTATCTCCAGAATAGGCAATAATATCTCCTTTTGAGATTGGAAATTTATCTTCCTTAAAATATAAATTCCCAGTAGCATAATTTTCTTTTTGATACTGAACAGACTTTACATATTTTTCTATTTTATCATTAAATTTTTTTAGGTGTCCATATACAGAAGTGTAACCATTTGGATGTGTTATATAAATTGCTTTTCCATAACCAAATTGTTGCAATTTTATTCGAGACACATATCCACCTGAAGCTGCATAAACATCCAAACCCTCTTTTCCTTGGGTTTTAATATCGATACCAGCGTGAAAATGATTACTTCTTAATTCTCCAAAAGATCCTGTTAAATAGATGGGAATGTCTAGTGGATTTCTAAAATAGTTTGTTGGATATTTTTTTTGAGAAGTACAGATAAAATGTAATAACAAAAAAAAGGTAATAGTGAGTGCTTTCAATTTAAAATAAATTTAGGTAAAAATACTAAAAATTCATGGTGTGTTAAAGGTTTCATTATCATCTTGTTATTAAAAAAGTGATTAAATGTTGTTATATTTAAAACAGAATGTTAACTTTGTAGAGATAGTTTATTCTAAAGTTATAATGGGTAATACACTAGAGGCAATTCATTTACTAGAAAAATCATTACAAAATTTACTTTCTAATTATGAATTTTTAAAGAAAGAAAACGAAATTTTGCTTCAAAACAACAATTCATTACAAATTAAACTTTTAGAAAAAGAGCATGATTTGTCGATTCAAAAAAAAGAATTTGAATCACTCAAAATTGCAAAAACTATTGAAGGCAGTGGATCAAATACAAGAGATACAAAACTGAAGATAAATTCATTAATTAAAGAAATTGATAAATGTATAATTCAGTTACAAGAATAAAGTTCTTTACATTGTGAGTAAATTAAAGATTAATATAGTAATTGCTGGTAGAACTTATCCTTTAAGTGTAAATAACACAAAAGAAGAGGAGGGGATGCGTAAGGCAGCAAATGCTATAAATAAATTAATTTCTACTTATGAACAAAATTATGCAGTAAGCGATAAACAAGATGTTTTGGCGATGTCTGCATTACAATTTGCTTCTAAATTAGAAATTTTATCTTTAAACAAAGCATATACAAATAAAGAAGAAATGCAAAAATTAGATGAGCTTACCAATTTGGTAAACACTCACTTAGAATAAAACGTTCATTAAAATACATTAACAACACACTGCCTACGTTAGTAATTGTTTATTAAACTCAACACTATTCTATTATGAAGGGTGAGTCTTAACTACTAAAGCATGCCATAGAAACTTTATCGTTTCAAGTGGATTCTTGAACAGTTAGTTAGTCCTATATATGTCATTATGGAGTTTAAAAAAAACCAACTGATGTAGGCTTTTTTTTATATATAAATTTAAATTATGGAATCAATCATACTACCCATTGTATTGGGTTTTTTAATAGGAGTTGCAATAGGTTTTATTGTTTTTAAAGCTATTGAAAAATCGAAAGGAAAAAAAGTTTTAAATAGCACAAGAAAGGAAGCTAGTGCCATTTTAAAAGAGGCAAAAATTGATGCAGAATCAATAAAAAAAGATAAAATACTACAGGCTAAAGAAAAGTTTATAGAGCTAAAGTCTGAACACGAAAAGGTTATTTTATCTAGAGAAAAGAAAATTTCTGAAGTAGAAAAAAGAATTCGAGATAGAGAATCTAAAGTAGCTTCTGAACTTGATAAAAATAAAAGACTAAATCAGTCTCTAGAACAAAAAGAAAAAGACTACGATTTTAAATTAGACTTTTTAGATAAAAAAGAGAACGAATTAGAAAAAATGCATAAAAGACATGTAGATATGCTAGAACAAATCTCTGGATTATCTGCTGAGGAAGCAAAAAAAGAATTGGTAAGTTCTTTAAAAGACGAAGCTAAAACTGAAGCAATGGCTTTTATTCAAACTTCTATTGAAGAGGCAAAACTTACTGCAGAGCAAGAAGCTAGAAAAGTAGTTTTAGGAACTATACAAAGAGTAGGGGTAGAACAAGCAGTAGAAAATTGTGTTTCTGTTTTTAACTTAGAGTCAGACGATGTTAAAGGAAGAATTATTGGAAGAGAAGGGCGTAACATTAGAGCTCTTGAGGCTGCAACTGGGGTAGAAATAATTGTTGATGATACACCAGAAGCTATCATTTTATCTTGTTTTGATCCTGTTAGAAGAGAAATAGCTCGTTTATCAATGCACAAATTAGTGACAGACGGTAGAATACATCCAGCACGAATAGAAGAGATCGTTAAAAAAACAGAAAAACAAATTTCTCAAGAAATTATTGAAGTTGGTAAAAGAACAGTCATCGATCTTGGGATTCATGGATTACATCCAGAATTAGTAAAAGCTGTTGGTAGAATGAAATACCGTTCTTCTTACGGTCAAAATCTATTACAGCACTCAAGAGAAGTTGCAAATTTATGTGGAATTATGGCTGCAGAAATGGGACTGAATTCCAAAGTTGCTAAAAGAGCAGGTTTGTTACATGATATCGGAAAAGTACCAGATGCAGAAAGCGAATTACCTCATGCTTTATTAGGTATGGAGTGGGCTGAAAAGTATGGTGAAAAGCCAGATGTATGTAACGCTATTGGTGCCCATCATGATGAAATAGAAATGAAAAGTTTAATATCTCCAATCGTACAAGTTTGTGATGCTATTTCAGGAGCTAGACCAGGAGCTAGACGTCAAGTATTAGATTCTTACATACAAAGGCTTAAAGATTTGGAAGCGATTGCTTTTGGTTTTACAGGAGTTCAAAAAGCTTATGCAATTCAAGCTGGTAGAGAGTTAAGAGTTATGGTAGAAAGCACTAAAGTTAATGATACCAAAGCGTCTGAATTGTCTTTCAATATTTCACAAAAAATACAGAATGATATGACGTATCCAGGTCAAGTAAAAGTAACTGTAATTAGAGAAACCAGAGCTGTAAACGTAGCAAAGTAATTTTTTAAAAAAGAATAAAAATGCCTCACTTTGTGAGGTTTTTTATTTTCTAGGGTGGTATGTTTCTACAACCTCCTTTAGATAGCTATTATCTAAATGGACATATACCTCTGTTGTAGTAATACTTTCGTGACCTAACATCTGTTGTATTGCTCTCAGATCGGCACCATTTTTTAACAAATGAGTTGCAAAAGAATGCCTTAATGTATGTGGGCTTATTTTTTTATTTAAATTAATCTTTATAGCCAATTGCTTTAAAATAGTAAAAATCATTTGTCTTGTAAGCGCTTTTCCTCTTCTATTAAGAAAAAGTGTGTCTTCAAAACCTTTTTGTGGTTTTACACTATTTCTTAAAGTATTTATATAATAGATAATATATTTTTGTGCATTATAATGAATGGGAACAAAACGTTCTTTATTTCCTTTACCTGTTACTTTTATAAATCCTTCCTCAAAAAAAAGATCTGAAATTTTTAAATTAATAAGCTCACTTACACGAAGCCCACAACTGTATAGGGTTTCAATAATAGTTTTATTGCGTTCTCCTTGAGGGTGAGTTAAATCTATAGCAGAAATTAAACTATTAATATCCTCTTCAGAGAGAGTATCAGGTAGTTTTATACCAATTTTAGGGCTCTCGATTAAATCAGTTGGATTCGTTTTTCTATACTCTTCAAAAACCAAATAATCAAAAAAGCTACGCAATCCAGAAATTAACCTAGCCTGACTCTTTGAATTTATTTCTTTTGCCTTTTGATAAATAAATTCTTGTATTATTTTTTTATCAATAGTTATTGGGCTTAATGTAATATCATTTGCAGATAAAAAATGAATTAGCTTTTCTAAATCTCTAGTGTAACTATCTATTGTGTTTTTAGAGAGTCCTCTTTCTATTTTTAAGAATAATTGATAATCATGAAGTGCATTTTTCCATTTCATTTTATAAAATTACAATTAATATTTTACCTTTAAGAGTAGTTTTGGTTAGAAATGGTCTTTTAACAAAATAATTGTATTTTTGAACTTATGAAATTACTAATTATAAATGGCCCAAACCTTAATTTATTAGGTAAGCGAGAACCTGAAATTTATGGTTCTGAAACATTTCAAGATTTTTTCTCTAAACTGCAATCAAAATACACAGCTTTAGAACTATCTTACTATCAATCTAACATAGAAGGAGAATTGATTGATAAATTGCATGAGGCTGGTTTTAGTTATGATGGTATCATTTTAAATGCTGCAGCTTACACACATACATCTGTTGGTATTGGAGATGCTGTAAAGAGTATACAGACTCCTGTAGTAGAGCTTCATATTTCAAATATTCATGCACGAGAAGATTTTAGGCATAAAAGTTTTATAGCTCCAGCAGCAAAAGGAGTTCTATTTGGTTTTGGTTTAAAAGGGTATGAACTTGCAATTCAAAGCTTTTTATAAAGCTTACAGGGTAATTTCCATTTTTATATTAGCTCTCCCATAAGGCACTTCTTTTTCTAAAGGTATTTCTATAAATCCTAACTTTTTATAAAGGTAAATGGCAGTTTCTAAAGATCTATGAGAATAAAGTATGATGTTTTTCCACCCTTTTTGTCTTCCAAATGAAATACAGTGCTTTACTAAGCCATGACCAATTTTTAATCCTTGAAATTTTGAATCTACGGCCATTTTACTCAGTTCATAAAAATCGTTTTGTTTTATCAAAGAAACAACCCCTACAACTTCTGAATTATAAAGTGCAAAAAATATAAACCCTCCAGAATCTAAAATATACTTTTTGGGGTCGCTTAAAACTTTTTCATCGTAAGGTTCTATGTAAAAATATTTTTTTAACCAAGCTGCATTTAATATGTAAAAAAAGTTGGAATAGATTTCTTTATAAGGAACTATTTCTAAGTTATTTGCCATGCTATTATTCTTTAAACTTTATAAAAATGACTTAGATACACATATCTGAAAAATAATGCAACTAACAAAGGAATGGCAGCCAAAGGAAATTGTTGTATCCCAACAATCCAAAAAACAGGTATAAGTAACAACAATATCATTAATACTTTAAAGTAAATGTGTAGCAATACAACGTTGTCTTTTTTAATCATAAGAAATGAAATAATTGTATTGGGTGCAAAGGCCCATAGAATATTAAAATTATTTGGGGTAGTAGAATGATCGGTAAAGAACCAAAGAAATAAAAGTAATACTCCTACAGCTCCTGAACTAAAAAGTACTGTAAAATCTAAAATAGCAGCTCTTTTTTTATGTTTATAATCTAAAAAAGTAAAAATAAGAACTATAATACAAAAACAACTAAATACCAAAAAAGGGCTTAAAAAGATTGGTCGTATTTTGGCTTCTTTAAAATCTAGAATAGTAGTTTCTTTTTCAACTAGGTTTTCAGTTGAACTTTTTATAAACCGCTGACTATCTTTAAATGTTTTATGCACGTAGTCTGGCAAATACATGTATTCTCTAAAAGTAATTTCTTTATCCAATACATTTCCTAGTGCTAAATTAATTCCAAAACTTCCCCAAGTATTCCATGGAATTTCTTTATTCATTAATACTCTAAGGGATTTGTTTTTAGTTAAGTTGTTTGTATTCCAAAGTAATTTATTACCAAGAATATGCTCTACAATATCTCTTAATTTTGTTGCACAATTGTTATAATAGGGGTCATAAAAATAGGAAGCATTTTTTGGAGAAGCATTTCTTTCTAAATACATAAAAAAAGATTGTTTCTCTTCAGGTGTTAAACGCAAAGTTTGCTCTTTTACCCAACGTTTGTCTTGGTGATAACTTCTTAAAAAATATTCGAATTTATACCTACCTAGTTTATAGATCAATTTACCTTTTGTAAAATTTGAATAAAAATTAGGTGCATTAAAATCAAACATCCCATAATTGTAAATCAAATCTAACTGCAACATTGGATCTTTAACTCTAATCGCTGAATGACCAAAAGCTTCATATAGCTCAGAGCCAGGACCTGCTGTAATAATACTTATCTCTGCATAGGTAGAAAGTTGCACTTGTGCTATGGTATTTTTTAGCACAAACAAGAATACCAAATAAATAAAATATTTTTTTTTCATATAAATTATCTTCTAAAGAAAGAATAATCAAAAGTTAACGAAAAGATGTTAGAGTATAAGGCATTTCCTACACTTCCAATATTTGTGAGTGCATAATCTACATGTATGCCCTTGTAGTTAAAGCCAACACCAAAATTAGGTTGCATTGATAGTGATTTGGAATTATCGAAGGCTGTTGTATTTTGAAAATTACCAACGCCTACTCTTAAAAAAACAAATTTCTCGTAATCTACTTGAAATCCTAATGCTGGATCTATACTTATGAATTCAGACGAAAAAACATCATTAGTCTGTTCAAAACGCATGTTAAGGTCAATTTCGGATAATAAATTAAAAAAGCGTCCAATTCTCCAATATTTTGCAACACCAAATTGTAATTTAGGTTTTGTAATTTCTGTGGTTTCGGGTAATTCTTGATTTTGACCTGGAATGGAATTACTAATACTTTCAAAAGCTTCATCATTTATTGACCAAGTATTGTATGTAGTCGTTATATCTCTAGCCATAAGGCCAAATTTCCATGAATTCCGTTCAAATTGAAGACCAATATCAAAACCAAAACCCCAAGAAGCTGCAAAATCTCCAATAATTCTTCGAATTATTTTAGCATTCACTCCTATTTTTAAATCCTTAAATATTAAATTTTTGGCATAAGAAAAATTAAATGCATAATCTGCTGCAGAAAATAAACTTATTCGATTAAAATCGATATTACCATCATTATCAATTAAAGCAGTAGTATTTAAGATATCATCTACACCAAAACGAATAATAGAAATACCAAGTGCACTTTCTTTATCTATAGGCATTGCAAAAGCAGCATGATTATAGTTTGCAATTCCTGCAAAATATGAAGAATGCATTAAAGAACCTTGGTAGTCTTCGATACCAACTAATCCAGCAGGATTCCAATAGGTTGCATTTACGTTATTTGTTGTAGCAACAACACTTTTACTCATACCTAATGCAGCTGCATCAACGCCAATATTTAAAAATTCGTTCGAATAATTACGAAATGCTTGTGCATTGGTAAATAAAGAAATTAAAATAAAAAAGAGGAATAATCTGTATTTCACGTAATTAAATCTAAATTTTAACAAATATCGAAAAACCAACTAGAATAACTCTTTTTTTTAACAGTTATTGTTATAGGTAGTACTAATGATTTTTGTTTTTATAAATTTAAGAATTCTTTTTTGTAGCCAATTATTTTCATCTTTTTTAAATGAAGAGATAAACCCACAGTGTCCCCCATAATTTGGTGTTTCAAGAAAGAAAAAATCTGATTCTTTGGCTTCTTCATTTGGGAAACATTCTTTAGATAAAAAACTATCATCTTTAGCATTTATAAGTAATGTGGGTACCTTTATTTTTGAAATATAAGGTTTAGAACTAGCTTTTTCCCAATAGTCTTCAGGGCTTTTAAACCCAAATACAGGAACAGTATATAAATGTTCCAGATGTTTAAATTTAGAAGCTTTAAGAAGTTTTACAGTATCTAATCTATATTCTGGGAATTTGATGGCTTTGTTTAGTATTTTGTTCTTCATTGTTTTAAAAAATGCACCCATATAAAGTTTATTTTCTAATTTTTCTAATTTCTTTTCAGCAGCTGCAATATCTATTGGTACAGAGCAAGTAATTGCTCCTTTAATCTTAGAAGATATTGTTTTGCCTTTTTCGCCTAGGTATTTTAATGTTAAATTCCCCCCTAAACTAAAGCCAATTAGTACTATTGATGTATAGGTGTACTTATTTAAAATATAATTGATTACAAAATCAAGATCATCAGTTTTACCACTATGATACGTTGCTAATAAATTGTTATCTTCTCCACTACAACCTCTTAAATTAATACAAACAGCATCTATAGCATTTCTGTTAAGGTGTTTTATATTAGAAGTGATGTAATGCGAGTTAGAACTTCCCTCTAAACCATGAATTAATAAGGCTAAGGTTGAAGAACCAACTTTAGAAAAATCTAAATCAATAAAGTCTTTATCCCATGTTTCAATACGTTCTCTTTTATAATTTATTAAATCTTTCAAAAATAAAGGGCCATAAATAGTGCTAAAATGTCCATTATTAAAAGGAAAAATAGGGGAGAAGGTTGAGGTTAGTATCGGCATAATTTTTTATCTACAACAAATATCTTAAAAAAAATAACAATATAGAAAACAACCACATTTGCTTTTAGTACATTAGCAACGTTAAAAAAAGTGTAGGAATGAAAGTTAAAAATTATATTCCCAATATACTTACATTGGGAAATCTTTTATGTGGAACTATAGCAACCATTTATGCAATTTATGAAGATTTTAATTCAGCAGCAGTATTTGTATTAATTGGTATTCTTCTAGATTTTTTTGATGGTTTTGTGGCGCGTTTGTTAAAGGTTTCTGGAGATTTAGGAAAACAATTGGATTCTTTAGCAGACATGGTTACAAGTGGAGTAGTTCCTGGATTAATTATGTTTCAGTTAATCAATGCAAACTCTGAAATTATTGGCATTAATAATGAATTTTTATTAAATGATTCGCTTTTTGGTTTAGTCTTAACATTAGGCGCTTGTTATCGATTAGCGAAATTTAATCTAGATACGAGACAGTCAGATTCTTTTATTGGACTACCAACACCTGCAATGTGCTTATTCGTTATTTCATTACCTTTAATACAAGAAAATTCAAATTTACATGTAGTAGAAAATTTATTAGAGAGTAATTACTTTTTAATTGGAATTACACTTTTATTAACTTTTTTAATGAATGCAGAAATCTCTTTATTTTCTCTAAAATTTAAGGAATATTCTTTTGCGAAAAATTATATAAAATATGTGTTTATTATAGTATCTATTTTAATGATTATAGGACTACAATACATTTCAATACCATTAATAATTTTGTTATACATAATAATTTCTGTACTCCAGAATTATAAAACTAAAGAGGTATCTTAAAAAATAATTATTTTTTTATTGAAAAATTTTTTTCTTTTTCAACTCAAAATCTTTTCCTAAATAAACTTTTCTAACCATTTCGTCTGCAGCCAATTCTTCTGGCGTTCCTTCTTTTAGGATACTACCATTATACATTAAATAAGTTTTATCTGTTATGGCTAAAGTTGCTTGCACATCATGATCTGTGATTAAAATTCCAATGTTTTTATTTTTAAGTTGAGCAACTATACTTTGTATATCTTCTACAGCAATAGGATCTACACCTGCAAAAGGTTCATCTAACAAAATAAAATTTGGATCAGACGCTAGGCATCTAGCAATTTCTGTTCTTCTACGTTCACCACCAGAGAGTAAATCTCCTCTATTTTTACGAACATGGCCAATATTAAATTCTTCAATCAAAGACTCTAATTTAATTTTTTGTTCTTTTTTAGACAAATCAGTAAATTGTAATACAGACATAATGTTGTCTTCTACAGATAACTTACGAAAAACAGAGGCCTCTTGCGCTAAATAACCTATTCCTTTTTGAGCTCTTTTATACATAGGATCTTTGGTTATATCTTGATCATTTAAATAGATATGCCCAAAATTAGGTTTTACCATACCAACAATCATATAGAAAGAAGTAGTTTTACCAGCACCATTAGGGCCTAATAGCCCTATTATTTCTCCCTGTTGTACTTGTAAAGAAATACCTTTTACAACTTTTCTATTGCCGTAAATTTTTTGAATATTATCTGCTCGTAAAATCATTATTTAAGTAAGATTTTTAGTTTCTGAGTAAAAATACTTTTTATATTTTAAAACACTCTTAAGAGCATCTTAAAAGGTATTTTAATTTTCGTTTTCTAATGCTTCCCAATATTCTACAGCTCTTCTTAAATGTGGAATTACAATGGTACCTCCAATTAAATTTGCAATAGAAAGTGTTTCCATTACTTCATCTTTGGTAACTCCGTTTTTCATAGAAGCCTCTAAATGGTATTGAACACAATCATCACATCTTAAAACCATAGAGGCAACAAGACCTAGTAGTTCTTTTGTCTTAACAGGTAAATGCCCTTCTTTAAAAGCATTTGTGTCTAAATTAAATATCCTTTTGATAATTTTATTATCTGAAGCTAATATTTTATCGTTCATTCTTTGACGATAATCATTAAATTCTTTAACCTTTGTTGGCATTTTTTTCTTGATTTTTTAAAACTCTAACTGAAACTCTTATACTAATCTCGTATAATATTAATATTGGTATTGCAACAATTACTTGACTTGCAACATCTGGAGGTGTAATAATAGCAGCTAAAATTAAGACTACTACTAATGCATGTTTTCTATATTTTCTTAAAAAATTGGGAGTAATTAATCCAATTTTAGTTAAAAAATAAATAAGTACTGGTAATTCAAATAATACAGAAACACCTAATAACATATTGGTTACTAATCCTATGTGAGATTCTAGTGTGAAACTATTTTCTATAGCATCTGTAATTTGATAGTTGTATAAAAACTGTATTGATATCGGCGCTATTACATAAAAACTAAAAAAAACACCTATAAAAAATAATAATGAGGCAATAAAAATAAACCCCCTAGATTTTTTAATTTCTTTTGTTGTTAATCCAGGAGCTACAAACCTCCAAATTTCCCACAATATATATGGAAAAGAAACAACTAGCCCAAGAATTAAAGAAGACCAAATGGAATTCATTAATTGTGAAGTTACTTTAATACTTTGTAATTTTTTTTCGGCAAAATTTATACTACAAAAAGAACTGTCCATACCAAAAAGATTGAAAAAGTTACAAAACAATTCGTAGGTAATAAAATCTGGTTGTAAATGTGCTAATAGGAAATGGGTGTAAACTTGTTTGGCAAAAACAAAAAATAAAATTGCTAATAAAAATATAGCAAGAGCACTTCTGACCAAATGCCATCTTAATTCTTCTAAATGCCCTAAGAAAGACATTTCTTTTTGTTGTGCAGCCATTTAAAAGATTCCTTCCTTTATTAAATCATGCAAATGTACAACACCAGCATAATTATTTTGAGTATCTACTGCTAAAATTTGAGTAATACTATTTGATTCTAACGTTTCCAAAGCTTCTATAGCCATAGCGTCCGTTCCAATAGTTTTAGGGTTTTTACTCATGATATCTTTAGCTTTAAATCGCTCTATATCAGTATTTTTACTAAGCATCCTTCTAATATCTCCATCAGTTATGATACCAACAATAGCCTTGTTTTTTATTACAGCAGTTACTCCTAATCTTTTTTCAGAAATTTCTACAATAACTTTCACAATTGTATCTTCTTCAGATACTTGAGGTAGTTCATTATTCTTAATTAAATCAGAAACCCTTAAATACAAACGTTTTCCTAATGCACCTCCTGGATGATATTTAGCAAAATCTTTACTAGTAAAACCTTTTAATTCTAAAAGGCAAACGGCTAATGCATCTCCCATTACAAGTTGTGCTGTAGTACTGGTAGTTGGCGCCAAGTTGTTTGGACACGCTTCTTTTTCTACATAAGTATCTAATGTATAATCTGCATTAGTACCTAAAAAAGAAGAAGTATTACCTGTAATTGCAATTACCTTATTTCCATAATTTTTTATTAAAGGAACTAGTACTTTAATTTCTGGAGTGTTTCCGCTTTTTGAAATACAAATAACAACATCATCTTCTAGAACATTTCCAAGATCACCATGTATAGCATCTGCTGCATGCATAAAAATAGCAGGAGTTCCTGTAGAATTAAATGTGGCTACAATTTTAGTAGCAATATTAGCACTTTTACCAATTCCTGTAATGATTACTCTACCTTTTGAATTGTTAATACAGTGAATTGCATTTTCGAAATTTTGATCTACAAGTTCAGCAATATTAGCAATAGCATTACTTTCTTCTAGTATTGTTTGTTTAGCTTTCGCTATAATTGTTAATTTATTTTTCAAGTTTTATATTTTTTTCAGAATAAAAAAAAGTTATATCTTTAGGTTAGTAAAATTAAAACAAATTTACTACAAAAATTAGCTTTCATCAAACTATATTTAGCTTTGGAGTTTTCTATTTAAACAAATAAACACTTATATGGATTTACATAGTCCTCTTAAAAAATTTTTTGGATTTAATAAATTTAAAGGATTACAAGAAAAAGTAATAGAAAGTATTTTTAACAATCAAAATACCTTTGTTATAATGCCTACTGGTGGTGGTAAATCTTTATGCTACCAATTACCAGCTTTAATGAAAGAAGGAACTGCAATTGTAGTTTCTCCTTTAATTGCATTAATGAAAAATCAGGTAGATGCTATTCGAGGTATTTCTGAAGACTATGGTGTTGCACATGTATTAAATTCTTCATTAAACAAAACTGAAGTAGCGCAAGTAAAAGCAGATATTGCAAATGGTATCACCAAACTTTTATATGTAGCACCAGAATCTTTAATTAAAGAAGAGTATGTTACTTTTTTAAGAACACAAACCATTTCTTTTGTAGCCATAGATGAAGCTCATTGTATTTCTGAATGGGGACATGACTTTAGACCTGATTACAGAAATTTAAAACATATCATAAAAGCCATAGATAACGTTCCTGTAATTTGCTTAACGGCTACTGCAACAGAAAAAGTTCAGGAAGATATTTTAAAAACATTAGGGATTACAGATGCAAATCGATTTAAAGCATCTTTTAACAGATCTAATTTATTTTATGAAGTTAGACCAAAAACAAAAGAAGTTGAAAAAGATATTATCCGTTTTGTAAAACAAAGAGAAGGTAAATCTGGAATTATTTATTGTTTAAGTAGAAAAAAAGTTGAGGAAATTGCACAAATTCTTCAAGTTAATTGTATAAATGCAGTTCCATATCATGCAGGTTTAGATGCCAAGACAAGAGTGAAACATCAAGATATGTTTTTAATGGAAGACTGTGATGTTGTCGTTGCAACCATTGCATTCGGTATGGGAATTGATAAACCAGATGTCCGGTATGTAATACATCATGATATTCCAAAAAGTCTTGAAAGTTACTATCAAGAAACCGGAAGAGCAGGAAGAGATGATGGAGAAGGATATTGCTTGGCTTTTTATGCTTACAAAGACATCGAGAAACTAGAAAAATTTATGGCTAGTAAACCTGTAGCAGAGCAAGAAATTGGTCATGCTTTGTTACAAGAAGTTGTTGGTTATGCAGAAACATCTATGAATAGGCGTAAATATTTACTACATTATTTCGGAGAAGATTTTGATGAAGTACATGGAGAAGGAGCAGAAATGGATGATAATTCTAAAAACCCTAAGAAGAAACATGAGGCTAAAGAGAATGTTGTAATCTTATTAGATGTTATAAAACAGACACTACAAAAATACAAGCCTAAAGAAATTGTAAACACTATTATAGGAAAAGAAAATGCATTATTAACCTCTCATAAAACACACTTGCAACCTTTTTTTGGAATTGGTAAACATAAGCCAGCAGAATATTGGATGGCACTAATTCGTCAGATACTTGTTGTAAATTTTATAAAAAAGGAAATAGAACAGTATGGTGTTGTAAAATTAACAGATGAGGGTATTGCTTATTTAAAAAATCCTTCGTCTTTTATGATGACAGAAGATCATGTTTATAACGAAGAAAATGACAATACAATAATTACAAATGCTAAATCAGCAGCTGGTGTTTCTGATGAAAAATTAGTAAAACTTTTAAAAGATTTACGAAAAAAAGTAGCTTCTAAACAAGGGGTTCCTCCATTTGCCGTTTTTCAAGACCCTTCATTAGACGATATGGCATTAAAATATCCTATAAATCTAGAAGAACTTTCTAAGGTTCATGGTGTTGGAGAAGGTAAAGCAAGAAAGTTTGGTAAAGAATTTGTTGTGCTTATTGCTGCCTATGTAGAGGAAAATGATGTGTTAAGACCCGATGATTTAATTGTAAAAAGTACAGGGGTTAACTCTGGCTTAAAGCTCTTTATTATTCAAAATACAGATAGGAAACTCCCTTTAGAAGACATTGCAAAATCTAAAGGTTTAGAAATTAATGAGCTAATTAGGGAAATGGAAAGAATAATATTTTCTGGTACAAAAATAGATATAAATTATGCTTTAGATGATTTGTTAGATGAAGAGCAACAAGAAGAAATCTATGATTATTTTATGGAGGCAGAAACTGATAAAATTCAAGATGCCTTAGATGAATTTGATGGTGATTATGATGAAGATGAACTTCGTTTAATGCGTATAAAATTTATTAACGAGATTGCAAATTAATTTATAAGGTAAATATGGTTAATAATATCCCTAAAATTATTGCTAAAAATTTTTGAAAATTAAACTTATGATTTTCTGTTGTTTCAAAAAGAATTACAGTAGAAATATGCAGAAAAACACCAATTATTAATGCCGTAATTTCTGAAAAATAAATTGTAAAAAAGGCCATTTTATCTCCTAATAGCATGCCTAGAGGACTCATAACTGCAAAAGTTATCATAAAAAAAAGCATTGTTTTTTTTGTATATTTTGCTTGAAGTAAAAACGTGGTTAAAACAATAGTAATTGGAATTTTATGAACCACAATAGCCCAAAGTAAATTTTCGTTGGCATTATGTATTGGCAAACCTTCCGAAAATGCATGAAAGCATAAACTTATAAATAATAATTTTGGAAATGTATTAGTTGTTGTATGTACATGAATATGTCCATGTTCAGCGCCTTTAGAAAAAGATTCTAAAATTGATTGTAAAATAATTCCTAATAAAATTAAAATACCAGTTTTAGTAGAATTAGAATTCAATATATACACTTCAGGAACTAGATGTAGAATCGTTACCGAAAGCAAATAAGCACCACTAAAAGCCAAAAGTAAACGGACGATTACCTTATTTGGCTTAGTAAAAACAACTAAAATAGCGCCTGCTACAACAGATAAAATTAAGAGTAAGTAATTCACTTTGCGATAAGAATTAAACGATTAGATGTTTTATTTTCAAAAGAATTTAAATGATAGTCACCAAATGTATTTTCTATAGTAAAACCAACTTTAGAAAAATAAGATTTTAATTTTGTTTCATCCAAGTACTTTACGCTTTCTGTATACTTTTTATACTCGTTATCTGCAAAGAATTTAATCGTTTTTATAATAAAATTATCTTCAATTTTTCTTGTAATTTCAAAGGTAATACCATCTATTGTTTTGGTTTCAGTAGCAACTAAATTTCGTTTTATAAGATCTACATTTAAAAAGTCAAAAACAAAATATCCTCCCTTATTTAGTCCCTTCTTTATATTTTTTAAAATTAAAAGATCTTCTTCATCTTCTTTGAAATAACCAAAACTTGTAAATAAATTAAAAATGGCACCATAAGAATTATGAAGTGATTTTCTCATATCATGAACTTTGAAATTTAAAGTATCATTTTCGAATACTTTAGCTTCAGCAATACTCTGACTCGCTAAATCATAGCCAGTAACAGTATAACCTAGTGAATTTAAATATACCGAATGACGTCCTTTACCACAAGGTAAATCTAAAATATGGGTATCTTTAGGCAGTGCCAAAAATGTAGTGATATTTTTCATAAACAACTGGGCATCAGCATCATTTCTATCCTTGTAAAGGATATGATAATAAGGTGTGTTAAACCAATCTGTAAACCACTCTTTTGTTTCCATAGGTAAAGTAATTCGACAAAAGTAGTTAAATCTTATCTTTCTAAAAATGAAATTCAGAAAATCTAATATATACTTTTAGAAAATGTATTTTTGCATTCTATAAATAGGAGTATGAATAGAGATTTTAAAATGACAGCAACCACACTTTTTGGATTAGAAAGTGTATTAGCAGAAGAGCTTAAAAAATTAGGTGCACAAGATATAAAAGAAGCGGTACGAAGTGTCTCTTTTAGAGGGGATAAGGGATTTATGTATAAGGCAAATATTGCACTTAGAACTGCGGTTCGTATTTTAAAACCTATTAAAACGTGTAAAATATATGATGAAGAAGATTTATACGAGGCAATTCAAAAAATTAAATGGGAAAACTTTTTAGATGCAGAAGGCACTTTTGCAATTGGTGCAGTTGTTAATTCTAAAAACTTTACATCAAACTCTCACTATATTTCATTAAAATCTAAAGATGCAATTGCTGATTATTTTAGACACAAATATCACAAAAGACCAAACGTAGATTTAAAATATCCAGATGTAAAAATCCACATACATATTCAAAAAGATTGGCTTACAGTTTCTTTAGACTCCTCTGGAGATTCATTACATAAAAGAGGATATAGAACAGCCACGAATATTGCACCTATCAATGAAGTTTTAGCAGCAGGAATGGTCTTATTATCTGGGTATACAGGCGATGAAAATTTTATAGATCCTATGTGTGGTTCAGGGACTATTTTAATAGAAGCTGCAATGATTGCAAATAATATTCCTGCCAATATTAACAGAAAATTATTTGCATTTGAAAACTGGAAAGACTACGATGAAGATTTGTATTTTACTATTCAAGATGCACTGTTAAAAAAAATACGCTCATCACATTTTAAAATAATGGGATTTGACAAAGCTCCTTCAGCTGTCCAAAAAGCAAAAGCAAATGTTATTTCTGCTAATTTAGAAGAATTTATAGGAGTGCACCATGTAAATTTTTTTAATTCTACTAAAGAGGTTTTCGGAAACACAACAATTTTATTTAACCCTCCTTATGGAGAACGCTTAAATATTGATACAAACGAATTTTATAAAAAAATAGGAGACACTTTAAAACATAATTACCCCGGTTCTACAGCTTGGTTAATTACTTCAGATACTGATGCACTTAAGTCTGTTGGTTTAAGAACTTCAAAGAGAATAGCTCTTAAGAATGGAGATTTAGATTGTAAATTTGTAAAATACGAATTGTACGAAGGTTCTCGAAAAATAAAACCTAGCAGGACTGTAACAGATCAAGAATAATACTACTTTTTTAATACCAAATCAATAAATTCATTTGGTTTCTCTAACATTAAAAAATGTCCACAATTTTCAATCCAATATAGTTTACTAGAAGCGATATCTTGATGGATTAATTTTCCAATTTTAGGGATGGCTATAGGATCGTTTTGAGCCCAAATAATCTTTGTTGGGATTTTTGTTTTTTCTAAAGCACCAATCCATCTATGCCAATAATAATAGCGTTCATTGATGTAATTTGTTAATTTATGAATAACTCTTTTTCCATTGTTATTTTCTAATTGCAACCACATTTCTTTAAGTTCGAAATCTGTAATTTTATTTTTATTAAAATAGGTTTGTTTTAAATTTCTTCTAAAGAGGGTAAAAGAACTTAATTTAGCTGTTAGTTTACCCAAATATTTATTTTTTAATAGTTTTTGAATAAGTTTTAATTTTGAATATTCTATATGTATAGAGCCATTGCAGAGTATTAGTTCTTTTATCTTTAACGAAATTTGTTTTGTATTTTGCCTGGCTAGTATTTCTGTAGCTATAGAAGTTCCATAATCATGAGCTAAAAGCGTCACTTTTTTTAAATTTAATTTCTTCCAAAGTTGTAGTGCAATATCTGCCTGCTCTATTAATGAATAGGAGTAATTTAAGGGTTTATCAGAAAAACCAAAACCTAAATGATCATGAATAATTACTCTATACTTTTTTGAAAGTTCTGGTAATATCTTGTAATAGTCATAAGATGATGTTGGATATCCATGAAGTATCACTAAAACATCTTCACTATTACCTTCATCGATAACAAAAATAGAGTTTCCTTCAAGTGTATAAAAACTGCCTTTCTTCTTCCATTCAAAAGCTTTCATATTTGTTTGAAATTTTCTGATTACAATGTAGTGAATTTTATGTAGTTTTGATTTAATTTTAAAAAATTCGTTATCCATTTTATAGACGTAATACTTCCAATTCCTATTCAAAAAACATTTACATATTCTGTAACTGAAGCGGAAGCTATGTTTTTAAAAAAAGGAATGCGTGTCGCAGTATCTTTTGGACATAAAAAGATGTATACTGGACTTGTTTTCAAGATACACCAATCTAAACCTTTACTTTATGAAACTACAGATATCATACAGATTCTAGATGAAAAACCATTAGTAAATGAGGTGCAATTAAAGCATTGGGAATGGGTTTCTAATTATTATATGTGTGCATTAGGAGAGGTATATAAAGCTTCATTACCCTCGGCTTTTTTATTAGAAAGTGAAACTAGTATTTCTAAAAATGAAGGTTTTATTAACGAAGATATTTTAGAGGACGAAGAATTTTTAATTTATGAGGCCCTACAACATCAATCTCAACTCACTATTCATCAAGTATCAGATATTCTAGGTAAGAAGAAGGTGATGCCCATTGTTAATGAGCTTATTAAAAAATCAGCAATATTCATTCAAGAAAAAATCTACGAACAATACAAACCGAAATTGGTAAAATATGTTCGGCTGCATTCAGATTACAGCTCTGATAATTCGCTAAACTCATTATTAGAAGAATTGTCTAGAGCAAAAAAACAAAGAGAAGCTGTATTAACTTTTTTTCAATTAGCGACTTCTAAAAAGCCAATTAAAGCTAAAGATCTAGAAGTAAAAGCAAATGTTTCTTCGGCAGTTTTAAAGTCTTTGGTAGAAAAAAACATCCTTGAGTTCTTCGAAATACAAACGGACAGAATAAATTTTAAAGGGCAATCTAATGCTTTAAAAAGTTTAAATGAATTTCAAGAAAAAGCATACTCTGAAATAAGTGAACGTTTTAAAAGTAAAGAGGTAACACTTTTGCATGGAGTCACAAGTTCGGGTAAAACAGAAATATACACCAAATTAATTCAGAAACTTATAGATGAAGGTAAACAGGTGCTATTTTTATTGCCAGAAATAGCTTTAACCACTCAAATTATTAGGCGTTTACAAGTTTATTTTGGTGAACAGATATCTGTTTTCCATTCCAAATATTCTATAAATGAAAGGGTAGAGGTTTGGAATAATTTACTAGAAAACAAAACCAAAGCACAGATAATTTTAGGTGCTAGGTCATCATTATTTTTACCTTTTTCTAATTTAGGATTAATCATTGTTGATGAAGAACACGAAACATCTTATAAACAATTTGAACCTTCACCAAGATACAATGCTAGAGATTCAGCTATTGTTTTAGCAAAAATGCACGACGCTAAAATTTTATTAGGTTCTGCAACCCCATCTTTAGAAAGTTATTTTAATGCCAAACAAAATAAATATGGTTTTGTTGAATTAAATAGGCGTTTTGGTAATGTACAATTGCCGAAAATTGAATTAATAGATGTAAAAGACAAGCATAAGAAAAAAGAGATGAAAGGTCATTTCTCAGATCGATTGTTAACATTAATTCAAGAAGCTTTAGATGAAAAAGAGCAAGTTATTTTATTTCAAAATAGGCGTGGTTATTCGCCTATAGTAGAATGTAAAACTTGTGGTGTGGCGCCTCAGTGTTCTAATTGTGATGTGAGTTTAACTTTTCATAAGTATAGAAATGAGTTGCGTTGTCACTATTGCAGTTATCAAAGAGCAATGCCAAATTCATGTTCGGCTTGTGGTAGCAATACATTAGATACAAAAGGATTTGGGACAGAGCAAATAGAACTAGAGCTCAAAGATTTGTTTCCAGATTTTAAAGTTGGTAGAATGGATTTAGATACCACTCGTGGTAAATTTGGTTATCAAAAAATAATAGGTGCTTTTGAAGCTCGAGAAATAGATATTTTGGTAGGTACACAAATGCTATCTAAAGGTTTAGATTTTGATAATGTATCTTTAGTCGGAATTTTAAATGCAGACACCATGCTTAACTTTCCTGATTTTAGAGCTCATGAAAGAGCATACCAAATGATGGTACAAGTTTCTGGTAGAGCAGGTAGAAATAAAAAACAAGGAAATGTCGCCATCCAAACCTATAATCCACACCATCAAATACTGCAACAGGTTTCTACAACAAATTATACAGATATGTATAATGAACAATTGCAAGAACGTTGGCAATATAAATATCCACCTTATTATAGACTAATAAAAATAACTCTAAAACATAGAGATTATAATAAAGTAGATACGGGTGTAAATTGGTTATTTAAAGCGTTGTATTCTTCATTTGGAGAACATGTATTAGGACCAACAGCACCTGCTGTATCTAGAATAAGAAATCAATATATAAAGAACATTGTTATAAAAATTCCACCTAAACAAAGTTTAGCGAACACGAAACAGCAAGTGGCTAAAATCAAAAATACTTTTGAGGCTGTAAAAGAATTTAGACCAATTCGATTTATTGCTGATGTAGATAATTATTAGGATTAATTAAAAACTAAATATTTTTATATTTTTTCCAATTCGTAATAATTTCTTTGTCTCTAACTAACATTGAGTTCAGATTTTTTTCATATGTATTCCTTTTTTAATCATTTATTTTTTCTGAATACCACTAATTATGCGTTTCTATAATCGATTTTTTAAATCTCTAAATGCTAAACCATTTTCAATTGCCAAAGAATTATTAATTCTTGCAGACCCAAAGCTATACTTGTCTTGCATTATCCAGAGAATTATAATACAATTTCTTTTTTTTTGAAAGCAACCTTTTTACACAATAAGTAGTCTATATATTTGTAAGGCAGTTAAAACTAACCAAAGAGGCTTGAAAATTATAAAATTGCATAACAAAGAAAAATCGCTAATTAAAAAAGCGATTACCAATAACAGAGAAGCTCAACAACTATTGTTTGAGGAATATTCTCCTAAAATGTTAGGGGTTTGCCGGCAATATGTAAAAGACTTGCATCATGCAGAAGATTTATTATTACAAGGTTTTTTAAAGGTTTTTACCAATTTACATAGGTTCAAACACGAAGGTAGTTTTGAAGGTTGGATAAGAATAATAATGGTGAATACCTGTATTACTTACTTACGTAAAAAAAATCTTATTGATTTATCTGATGAAGATTATGTTTTTAATGATTCTGCAACAGAAAGTTTAGAAAACACATCTGTTGAAGATATTCAAAAGTTGATAGATCAATTGCCTGAAGGTTACAAAATCGTATTTAATTTATATGCCATAGAAGGTTATAAGCACTCAGAAATTGCTGAAAAATTAGAAATTTCTGAAAGTACATCAAAAACGCAATTATTTAAAGCGCGTAAACTTTTGCAGAAAAATTATATAAAAATGAATAAAGTAGTTCATGAAAACGAATAAATTAGATCAACAAATAAAAAAGAAGTTCGAAAATAGAACTTTTGAGCCATCAGCTTCTGCTTGGGAACGCTTGTCTGTTCAACTAGATGAGCAACCGAAACAAAAGAAAATTGGTTGGTTTTTTTATATAGGTGCAGCAGCAAGTATTTTGTTATTGGTTACTATAGGAGTTCAATTATTCTCTAAAGATTCTAGTGATTTTAAACCTATAAAAGAGGTAGTTGTAAAACCAGTAGATAAAAATAGTATCGATTCTAAAATAGAAGAATTCATAAATGAAATTCCTGTAGAAGAAGCGTTGGTGAAAGAGGAAATTGATGCAGATGAATTCTCAAAATCAGAAGATAAAATCGTTGTAAAGAATAACATTTACAAGAAAAAAAGACAGAAAAAAGTAACTGATAAAAGACAAAATAAAGGATTAGCTATTGTTGATGTTAAGTCAGAAGTAGATAAAAAGAAACAACAAATAGAAAACATTACAAAAGCATCAATAACAAAAATAAAAAATAAGAACACTAAAATTAAAGTAAATGCTGATGACTTACTTTTTTCAGTTACACATACTTCACAAGAAGTAGAACAATATTATGCTAAATATAATGTGGATAGAGATAGTATTTTAAACACGATAAAAATTGAGCTCAAAAAATCGGATTTAAAAGTTAATCCAAATACCATTTTAGTAGAAGTAGAAAGAACAATAGATGATAATGATTTTCAGAATAATTTCTTAAAATTATTGAAAAATAGAGTTTCAAATATTGCTTCTGCTATAGCCTTTAGAAATAACTAATTAAAAAAAATCTAAAACCAATTACAATGAAAAAATTATTAATAATAGTATTGATATTTACAACATCCCTTATAAAATCTCAAGAAAAAATATTCGAAAAGGAAGCTCTTAAAATCTCTAAAAAAATAGAGCAAATTACTAAAGAACAAAAAGATTCTTTACGATTAAAAGTTTTACACATAGATAAATTATTAAAAAATAAAGAATTATCCTCAAAAGAAGCAACTAACTTAAAAAATAAAGCAGCTGAATATCATGCTAGAAGAATAGAGGAACTAGTTAATAAAGAAGAAATACAATTGCAAAAATTAGTACAAGAAAAAGTTGATGGCAAATTAGTGTTATCATTAAAAGAACCTCTAACAAATTCAGATGAGGATAATGTATTTACATTTGGAAGTAAATTTATAAACTTTACGATTACTGAAGGAGATTTAGAGGAAAGAAATAGAAAAAGAGAACTAAGATGGGAGTCTAGAAAGAAAAATCAAAGAACAACTACAACTCAATTTATATTTGCAATGGGGGTAAACAACTTATTGAATGAAAACAATCTTTCTTCTTTAAATAACTCTGAATATCAATTTTGGAGATCTCGCTTTTATGAATTGGGTTTTAGTTGGAAAACGCGTTTTACAAAAGCACCTTCAAATTTATATTTTAAATATGGTTTTTCTTTCTTATGGAATAATTTAAGATTAGATGATAATAGAATCCATGAAAAAAATAATGGAACTACAGAAATTGTTGGGTTTGATAGCCCACTTTCAGAAAGTAGGTTGAGACATGTTCAATTAAATTTTCCAGTTCATTTAGAATGGGATTTCTCTAAGCATAAAGTATATAAGGATGGTAGCGTAAAAGATAAAACTAATGAATCTATGCGTTTTGGTATTGGAGGCTTTGTTGGTTTTAAACTAGGGACAAGACAATATTTAGAATTTAGAGATGCAAACAACATAGAAACAGAGCAATTGCAATATGATAACTTTAATATGAACATATTTAACTATGGATTAAGTAGTTACATTGGTTATAAAGCGACTAGTTTTTATGTAAAGTATGATTTAAATCCGTTATTCAAAAATACAGAAACTAGAAATATTTCTATGGGAATTCGATTTGATTTTAATTAAAATGATTAGGCAAGAAAAGATGCTATTTTTATTAAAAAAGTTACTATATTTGCAGGCTTAAATAAAACAATAAATAATTAATTATGAATCATTACGAAACTGTTTTCATTTTGAATCCCGTTTTATCTGATACTCAGATAAAGGAAACAGTACAAAAGTTTAATGACTATTTGGTTTCTAAAGGTGCCGAAATGATTTCTAAAGAAGATTGGGGCTTAAAAAAATTAGCGTATCCAATTCAAAAAAAGAAAAGTGGATTTTATCACTTAATCGAATTTAAAATTGCAGGAGAAGAAATTACTGCATTTGAATTAGAGTTTAGAAGAGACGATAGCGTTATGCGTTATTTAACTGTAAGACTAGACAAACATGCAGCAGCATGGGCAGAGAAAAGAAGAGAACGTGTTAAATCTACAAAAAAATAAGGTATGGCATCAATAGAACAACAAGCAAAAGGTGGTAAATCTGCAGATGTAAGATATTTAACACCATTAGACATTGAAACTAAAAAAGAAGCAAAATACTGTAGATTTAAAAAGAAAGATATTAAGTATATCGATTATAAAGACGCAGACTTCTTAATGTATTTAGTAAATGAGCAAGGTAAAATTTTACCAAGACGTTTAACAGGAACATCATTAAAATATCAACGTAAAGTTGCGCAAGCAATTAAAAGAGCGCGTCATTTAGCGCTTATGCCTTACGTTGGAGATATGTTAAAATAATAAAGAGGTAGAGACATGGAATTGATATTAAAACAAGACGTAGAAAATTTAGGATTTAAAGATGATATCGTAGACGTTAAAAACGGATATGGTAGAAATTTCTTAATCCCTACAGGACAAGCAGTTTTAGCTACTTCATCTGCAAAGAAAGTTTTAGCAGAGAATTTAAAACAACGTGCTTATAAAGAAGCTAAATTAATTGAAGACGCAACTAAAGTTGCAGAAGCAGTTAAAGGATATGAAATTAAAATTGCATCTAAAACGGGTTCAGGAGACAAATTATTTGGTTCTGTAAACAATATAGATTTAGCTGCAGCATTAGCGAAAGCAGGAACAGAAATTGACAAAAAATTTATTAAAGTTGTTGGTGGTTCCGTAAAAAGATTAGGAGTTTACGAAGCATCTATTAGATTGCATAGAGAAGTAGTTGCAGATATAAACTTTGAAGTTATTTCAGAATAGTTAATAAACTGTTAGCTAAACGTTAAAAAAACACTTACTTTTTTAGTAAGTGTTTTTTTTTACGCTAATTTTGACAAAATTCAATTAAATTCAAATATATAATGAACAAAAATTACTTTTTACAATAACAATGTTATTGGTAAATGTTGTCCTATTTTCTCAGGTAACAACATCAAAGATTAAAGGTACTGTAACAGATGAGTCTGGAGAAGCCCTTTTTGGAGCAACAGTTTCAGTGTTACATGTTCCTACAGGAACTTTAAGAGGAACAACTGCTCAAGATAATGGTAGGTATACCATTTTAAATTTAAGAGTTGGTGGTCCTTATAAAATAACATTTAGTTATTTAGGATTTAAGCAACAGGTTGTTAATGATGTTTTTTTAACGCTAGGAAAAACAACCAACATTGATGCAACATTAGTAGAAGAGGGGCAATCTTTACATGAGATTGTGATTTCATCAGCGAAAAACAAAATTTTTAATAACGACAGAACTGGTGCTCAAACGAGTGTAACAGCTACTCAATTAAAAGTTTTACCAACAATTTCTAGATCAGCATCAGATTTTACAAGATTAGAACCTACAGCAAGTAATGGTTCTTTTGGTGGAAGAAACGATCAATTTAATAATTTTTCTCTAGATGGTTCTATCTTTAACAATCCATTTGGATTGGATGCTGCAACTCCTGGAGGACAAACAAACGCTCAACCAATTTCATTGGATGCCATTGAACAAATTTCTGTTTCTGAAGCTCCTTACGATGTAACTCAATCTGGTTTTACAGGAGCCTCAGTAGATGCGGTTACAAAAAGTGGTACAAATGAGTTTCGTGGAACTGTGTATGGATTTTATAGAAATGAAGACTTAACAGGAGGTAAAATAAACGGTCAAGATGTTTTTAAACCAAGTTTATCTCAAAATCAATACGGAGTTAGTATTGGCGGACCTATTATTAAAAATAAATTATTCTTTTTTGCTAATTTTGAAAAAGATGAAGTTACAGAATTAGGCTCTTCATTTGTGCCAAATACAGGTTCTGGAGCATTAAATGAATCAAGAGTTTTAGAATCAGATTTACAATTAGTAAGTAGTATTTTAAGTCAAGTAAATATTGACAACGGACAAACATATAATCCAGGGGCATACGAAGGGTTTACGTATGATGCAAACTCTACAAAAGGATTATTTAAACTAGATTGGAATATAAATGAAAATCATAGATTAGCGTTTGTTTATAATTTTTTAACAGCTTCTAAAGAGAAGCCTGCACACCCAACAGCATTAGGATTTAGAGGTCCAAATGCTACGACTTTACAATTTGAAAATGCAGGGTATCAAATAAATAATAATATCAATTCTTTCTTAGTAGAATTAATCTCTACTTTTAATGAAGAGACTTCTAATAAACTTCAAGTAGGATATACACATTTTGATGACTTTAGAAGTCCTTTATCAAGTCCAGCACCATCAATAACAATATTAAACGGAGGATCTAACTATATTATAGCGGGTCATGAACCATTTTCTATAAATAATAGGTTAGATCAGAAGGTGTTACAAATTACAAATAATATGAGCTTTTTTAAAGGAGACCATACCTATACCGTTGGTTTCTCTTTTGAAAAATTTATGTTTGATAACTCTTTTAACTTAGGAGCATTTGGTGCACAAGGTGTGTTTTTTCCTTCTGGAGATATTTCAGATTTTAGAAATACCGCAGGTAACCCAACAGCAGAAGCTGCATTGGTTGCAAATTATCAAGCACAATTTGACGCTGCTATTTTAGCGAATAATACGAGATTAGCAAACGGTTCTGGTAATGCAGGAGGATATGCTTTAGCAGAAACAAATGTTGGTCAATTGGCTTTTTATTTACAAGATGAGTGGAATGCAAGTGATGATTTAAAAATTACATACGGAGTTCGTTTTGATAAACCTTTATTTTTTGATACTACTCAAAAAGCACAAGAGGTTATCGATAATGCATGTTGTTTTGATCCTACTATTTCTTACTACAATCCAAATACGCAACAAGAAGTTACATTAGACAATAGAAAAATGCCAACAGACCAGTGGTTATTTTCTCCAAGAGTAGGATTCAATTGGGATGCTAATGGTGAAGGAAAATTACAACTTAGAGGAGGGTCAGGAATCTTTACAGGTCGTTTGCCTTTTGTTTGGATTGGAAATCAAATTGCAAACCCAGAGTCTTTCTTTTATCAAGCTGTTGATCCAGATTTTCAATTTCCACAAGTATGGAGAACTAATATTGGTGTAGATTATAAATTAGAAAGTAATTATGTAATTTCTACAGATTTATCGTACAGTAAAGATATTAATGGTGCACATGTTCAAAACTGGGGATTAAGAAATCCAACTGGTACTTTATCAGGTGCAGATAATAGAGCTTATTACTTAAATTCTGACAAAGGAAATAGTGGTTATGTGTTTACAAACTCAAATAGAGGAAGAACGTATAATTTTACAACTAAAATTGAAAAAACATTCGATAATGGGTTGTACACAAACATTGCATATAGTTATTTAGATTCTAAAGATGTAAACTCTATAGAAGCGGAAATTACTGGAGATGCATTTGCTTTTAATCCTGTTGTAGGAAATGCAAATAATGATGTATTAGCGTATTCTAAATATGGAGACAAACATAGAATTATAGGTGTTGCTTCTAAAAAGTTTAACTTTTTTGGAGAAAAATCTCCAACTACGTTTACGACATTCTTTGAATATGCTAAAGGAGGTAGATTTAATTATACTTATGGAGGAGACATTAACAATGATGGTTCTTCTGTAAACGATTTATTGTATGTACCAACTGCATCAGAATTAAATTCAATGCAATTTACAGGTACAGGACAAGCTGCTGCTTTTGAATCTTACATTCAGCAAGATGAATACTTAAATGGTAGAAGAGGGCAGTATGTAGAACGTTATGGAGCTTTAGCACCATGGAGAGGTCGTTGGGACTTAAAAGTACTACAAGACTTTAACTTTAATGTAGCAAATGGTAAAGAAAATACGATTCAGATAAGTTTAGATGTTCTAAATGTTGAAAACTTAATTAACTCTGATTGGGGGGGTGTACAACAACCAAGAAACGTACAGCCTTTAGGAGTTTCTGTTGATGCGAATACGCAGGTACCAACCTATACTTTTGATGATACATTAACAAACACATTTGCTTTTGACAGTAGTTTAATGTCTAGATGGCAAGCGCAAATTGGTTTACGTTATATTTTTTAAACCAAAAAAATAATTGATATTTGAACCGTTCAACATTTAAGTTGAACGGTTTTTTTAATTTATACAATGACATATAGACAACTTACCAAAGAACAATTTGAAGGCCTTCATTCAGAATTTGCTCAATTCTTAGCAACACAAAGTATTGATGTTAAAGAATGGAAGCAAATTAAAGAAGAAAAACCAGCAGTTGCAGAAGAAGAAATGAATATTTTTTCAGACATTGTTTGGGAAGATGTATTAACCAAAACCCAATATTTGTCTCACTTTTCTAAAACTTCAGTCAATTTATTTAAGTGTGATGCCGCTAAAATTCATAGAATAGCAATTAAAGTAAAATGGGATATAAACTTATTAGAACAAAAAGGGTTTGAATGGCTCATGCAAAACCCTATGGACAATTCTGTAGATATATTTAAAGGCTCAAAATCATATACATTAAAACGAAATTTAGAACTCTTTGATCTAATTGAAAAAGGAAGTTCTATAGATAATGGAGAGGTATATAAATATATTTATGGGCTAACTGTTTAATTTTTTTAAAAACCATTCATCGTAAGAAAAATGTATTTTAACTAAATCAAATCGTTTTTAATCACCAATCTTTTTTTAGAATTAGAAAAAAAATTATATTGTCAAATAAAATCAACTAAACCCCCTTACTTGGAAAAATCAATAGATAAAGCTATAAAAGCAATTGACAGTCCTAAGAAAAATGTTGAAGCTAAGATTAAGGAAGAAACAAAAAATGATTTCTACGTAAATATAGATCGTAGGTTAATAAAAATTAATTTACCTAGTATCTATTTAATAGAGGCAAAAGGAGATTACATTAATATTAAGACTGAAGAAAAGAATTACATTGTTCATTCTACGTTAAAGAAAATAGAGGAGAAGCTACCAAAATCTAATTTCTTAAAAGTGCATAGATCTTACATCATTAATTTAAAACATATTATCGATATTGAAGACAATAGTGTTTTGATTAAAAAAGATGTTATTCCTGTAAGTAGATCTAACAGACCTGAATTAATGAAAACGTTAGACTTGCTGTAATATTTTTACTAGTGCTTTTGTGCCTTCTGTAGCTTTTTGTTGTAAAACTTTTACCTGTCTTTGTTTATTTATTGGTGATGGTAATGAGTCTATGTAATAAACAGGAGCCTCTTCATCTAGATATTCAATTAAGTTAGCTGCTGGGTATACTTTAAGACTTGTTCCTATAATTACAAAAATAGCTGCATTTTTAATACATTTAATAGCTTCTTCTATTAGCGGAACATTTTCTCCAAACCATACAATATGTGGTCTTAATTGAAAACCTTTCTTACATACATCTCCAACATAAAGATCTTTATTCCAATTATAGATCTCATTTACGTTATGTGTAGATCTTACTTTTAACAATTCTCCATGTAAGTGCAGTATATGTTTACTTCCAGCTCTTTCATGTAAATCATCTACATTTTGTGTAATGATTTGAACATTATAGAACTCCTCAAGTTTTACTAGGTTATAATGAGCAGAGTTGGGTGTTACCTCTAAAAGTTGTCTTCTTCTTTTATTATAAAAATCTAGTACAATTGCTGGATTTTCTTTGAAGCCTTTTTGGGAAGCCACTTGCATAATATTGTGGCCCTCCCACAAACCGTTTTGATCTCTAAATGTTTGAATACCACTTTCTGCAGAGATACCAGCACCTGTTAGAATAACTAAATTTTTCATTATTCGTAAAAATAAGAATAAAATGATATGTTTGTATTTATGGTAAATAAAAAGTTACTAGTGTACTTAGAGGGTTTTTTAACAACCGAAAGAAAAGATACTTTCAAAAGAATTTTAAATGAAAGAACAAGGCACTTTTCTATTGTTTTAGAAGACATCTATCAACCACACAATTCAAGTGCAGTAGTTAGAACTTGTGATGTTTTTGGCATTCAAGATCTCTATACTATAGAAAATAAATATACAAACAAGGTCTCTAAATATGTAACAAAAGGCGCGCAAAAATGGATTACACAAAAGAGATATAAATCAGATGGAGATAATACGCTAAGCTGTATAAAAGATTTAAAGGATAAAGGCTATCAAATAATTGCAACTTCTCCACATTCAGATGCTAATATTCTTAATGATTTTAAAATAGACAAAAAGACAGCTTTTGTTTTTGGTGCTGAAGCTACTGGAATTTCAGATACAGTAAGGCAACATGCAGATGGATTTTTAAAGATACCAATGACTGGTTTTACCGAGAGTTTAAACATCTCAGTTGCAGCTGCAATTATAGTACATGAGGTTACAACAAAATTAAAGAAAAGCAATATTTCTTGGCATTTAACCAAGTTAGAAAAGGAAGCGTTGTATCTAAATTGGGTAAGAAAAACAATTAAGAATGTAGAAAAAATAGAAGAACGTTATTTTAAAAACGAAGGAACTTTTACGAATGAATAAATAAAATTATTTGGATAAATATATAGTTTGAATTGTTGAAATAGAATCACAACGAACTACATATAAACTAATATTTTTCAACTCCTTTTTACCAGTTATATAATACTCCGCACAAGGTTTTTTTCTTTGGTTGCTTTTACCAAAATCAACATCTCCATAATTTAATATTTTCTCTATTTTTAAGCTATCAATTTTTGAAGACTCCATAATTTGTTTCGCTTCTGGAGTATAACTTCTTTTTCGGATCCTTATAGATTTTAAAGTTCTTGCATCCATACCATAGTCAAAAGACGCATTTTTCTTTTGCCAAAAAAAATACACCCCTATAGAACTTATGCTAGCACCTATTAAAAAATAACCAATACGTTTTAGTAACATCTAAAATATTTAAAGTACAAATTTAAGTTATTAAGTTTACAAATGGATTACAAAATTAATAAATTGATTTCTCTAAAAGGTAAATCAAACCATTCTGCAACGGTTTTGTTCGTTAAAATCCCGTGATAAAAATACATTCCATTTCTAAGACTTTTATCAAATTTAGCTGCATTTTCAAATCCGCCTTCTTCTGCTATTTGAAGTAAATAAGGCGTAAATATATTACTAATTGATACAGAAGCAGTTCTTGAATATCTTGCGGGTATATTTGGCACACAGTAATGTATTACACCGTGTTTTACAAAGGTTGGTGTATTATGAGTAGTTACAGTAGAAGTTTCAAAACAGCCACCTCTATCTATACTAACATCTATAATTACAGCTCCTTCTTTCATTTTTTCTATCATTGTTTCTGTTGCACAAATTGGAGATCTGTTTTTACCTCTAATAGCACCAATTGCAACGTCGCATCTCATAAGTGCTTTCGTAATAGATTTTGGCTGTAGGGTAGAGGTATAAATTGGCGAAGGCAGACAATTTTGTAACTTCCTTAGTTTAGAAATAGAGTTGTCAAAAACTTTTACTCTTGCGCCTAATCCTATCGCAGTTCTTGCAGCATATTCTGCAACAGTACCTGCACCAAAAATTACAACGCTTGTAGGTGGTACACCCCCTATATTACCAAACAATAACCCATTTCCTTTGTTAAGACCACTCATTAATTCACTAGCAATAAGCACAGAGGCAGTCCCTGCAATTTCACTCAAAGATTTAACAACTGGAAATGTATGATGTTCATCTTTAATATAATCAAAGGCAACTGCTGTAATTTTTTTTTGAGCCAAAGCCTCAAAATAAGCTTTTGTTTGGGTCTTGAGTTGTAAGGAAGAAATTAACACCGTTTGTGGGTTCATGTAAGTAATTTCTTCTAGAGAAGGTGGGGCTACTTTTAGTACTATAGAACATTTAAAGGCTTCTTCTACATTATAGGATATTTTTGCCCCTGCTTCTGAATATTCTTTATCTGTATAATTAGAGCTTTCCCCTGCACCTGTTTCTAAAACGATTCGATGTCCATTCGCTGTAAGTGCGGTTACAGCATCTGGCGTTAAACAAACTCTTTTTTCTCCAAAATGAGTTTCTTTAGGCAAACCAATAAACAGTTCTCCTTTTTTTCTTTGTATTTCCAACATTTCTGTTTGTGGTAATAATTCTTCTTTACTAAAAGGGGAGAACTGACTCATAAAATAGGTTTAATTGATTGTAATAGTACGACTACCATCTTCTAATAACGATAGCTGTATTTTTGTTGCTTCTAAAGGTAGTAAATTTTCAATATTTTGTGGCCACTCAATAAAACACCAATTTTTGCTATAAAAATAATCTTCAATTCCAATGTCTAAAGCTTCTTCATCATTTGTGATTCTATATAAATCAAAATGATATATACATTCGTTATGTGCAGTTGTATATTCATTTACAAGAGAAAAAGTAGGAGAAGATATGGTATCATTTACTCCTAAGTATTTACATAGTTCTTTGATAAGTGTTGTTTTACCCACCCCCATCTCTCCATAAAATAATAAAACTTTATGTGGTACACTTTCAATAATTTCTCTAGAAAGCGCTTTAACATCATTAAAAGTAAATGTTTTATTCATTCTACAAAAATAGTAACTTCTTTTAAATAGTTAGAAAATGAAATTTCATATAATTTACAAAAATTCTTGATAAAATGCTATATTATTTAGGATTGTAAATTGTGCAAGGAATAATCATTTCTTCTAGCGAAACCCCTCCATGTTGATAGGTGTTTTTATAATATTTTACAAAATGATTAAAATTATTTGGGTAAGCAAAAAATAAATCTTCTTTGGCAAAAATAAAAGGACTATTAATGGCTAGTGATGGTAAGAAGATATCTTTTGGATTGGCTACAGCATAAACATCTTTTTCTTCATAGGTTAAACTTCTACCTGTTTTATAACGTAAGTTTGAACTAATGTTTTTATCACCAATTACTTTAGTAGGTGTTTTACAATTTATGGTTCCATGATCTGTTGTTAAAATTAATTTTTGACCTAAATCTTTTGCTTTTTGAATGATATCAAATAAAGGTGAATTTCTAAACCAACTTAACGTTAAACTTCTGTATGCTTTGTCATCGCCCGCCAGTTCTTTTATAACCTCCATTTCTGTTTTTGAATGAGATAGCATATCAACAAAATTATAGACCACAGTTGTTAAATCGTTCTGCTTTGTTTTATTGTAGTTATCAGCTAATTCTTTTCCACTTTTTAAAGAGGTTATTTTATAGTATTCATGTTGTATTTCTAAATGTAATCTTTTTATTTGAGCAGTTAAAAACTCATTTTCAAATAAATTCATACCTCCTTCATCAGTATCATTTTTCCAATAATTAGGATGTTTTTTTTCCATTTCTAACGGCATTAAACCAGAAAATATAGCGTTTCTTGCATATTGAGTGGCTGTTGGCAGAATAGAAAAATAGGTGTGTTCAATTTCTTTTTTGTAGAAATCATTGATTAAAGGTTCAATAATTTTGTATTGATCGTATCTTAAATTATCTATAACTACCCATAGTACTCCTTGATCTTTGCTTACATGAGGAGCTACATAATCTTTAAATAGCGTGTGTGAGAAAGTAGGAGCGTCATTTGCTGTTAAAAAAGATTCATAATTCTTTTTAATAAATTTAAAAAATTGATTATTAGCTTCTTGCTTTTGACTTTCTAAAATTCCAAGCATCCCAGAATCATTAATATTTTCTAATTCTAGCTCCCAATGAATCAACTTTTTATACAGCTCTATCCAATCTTCATAACTATTAATCATAGATAAATCCATGGCAATTTTTCTAAATTCTTGCTGATAGTTAGCTGTTGTTTTTTCTGAAACCAATCTAGAATTGTCTAAATTCTTTTTTAAACTTAATAGAATCTGACTCGGGTTTACGGGTTTAATTAAATAATCCGAAATTTTAGAACCAATGGCTTCTTCCATAATATATTCTTCCTCACTCTTGGTAATCATTACAACAGGTAAATTCGATTTATTTTGTTTTATTTGAGCTAAGGTGTCTAAACCAGTTAAACCTGGCATATTTTCATCTAAAAAAACAATATCAAAATTGGTATCATTTACCAATTCTATAGCATCTGCACCGTTTGTACATGTTGTTACCTTGTAATTTTTACGTTCTAAAAATAGAATATGAGGTTTTAAAAGCTCAATTTCATCATCTACCCATAATATTTGTATGCTATCCATAATTCTATTTATTTTATATCATAAAACGTTAAAAATACCATTTTGTTATAATTAACAAATCTTCTAAATGATAAAATATTGCTAAAAAAAATAATGTTCGTACTTTGCTAAATATTTCTTAAAAATGATCTTTTGAAGACTAAAAAAGCGAATAAACTAAAAATATTGAATGACCCAATTTACGGATTTATTCAAATTCCAAATTCATTAATTTTTGATATTATAGAACACCCTTATTTTCAAAGATTAAGAAGAATTACACAAATGGGCTTTTCTAACTTGGTGTATCCAGGAGCAAATCACACAAGATTTCATCATGCAATTGGTTGTATGCATTTAATGCAAAAAGCAGTAAGAGTTTTACGTTTTAAACAAGTTGCGATTTCTGAAGATGAAGAAAATGCACTTTATATTGCTATTCTTTTACATGATATTGGTCATGGAGCATTTTCTCATGCACTTGAAAATAGTATTGTAGACAATATTTCTCATGAAAGAATTTCATTAAAATTTATGCAAATTTTAAATGAAGAATTTGAGGGTAAATTAGGATTAGCAATTGAGATTTTTGAAGGAAATTATCCAAGAAATTTTTTATGTCAGTTAATTTCGAGTCAATTAGATATAGATCGTTTGGATTATTTAAAAAGAGATAGTTTTTATACTGGCGTTACAGAAGGGAATATTTCTTCTGATCGATTGATTGCCATGATGAATGTGAACAATGATCAACTGGTTATTGAACAAAAAGGAATTTATTCTGTAGAAAAGTTTTTAATAGCGAGGAGATTAATGTATTGGCAAGTATATTTACACAAAACAGGGCTAGTTGCCGAACATATTTTAGTAAACATATTAAAAAGAGCAAAAGAACTGTCAGAAAAAGGAGTTGATTTATATGCGAGTTCTTCCTTGTCCTACTTTTTGTTAAACCAAATAAACGCAGACAATTTTTCTAATAAAACGTTAGAAACTTTTTCTAAATTAGATGATTTTGATGTTTTATCTGCAATTAAAGAATGGACAAATCATTCTGATTCCGTTTTAGCTTTACTATCTAAAATGCTTGTAAATAGAAAGTTATTAAAAATTGAAATACAAGAAGACGCATTCAAAACTCAAAAAATTGAAAAATTAAAACATAAATTTTCAAGGAAATTAAATATTCCTGAACAAGACATTCATTACTTTGTCTTTTCTGAAAGCATTAAAAATCAGGCTTATCAAACCAATAAGCCTATTTATATTTTAAATAAAAAAGGAAAATTAAAAGATATTGCAAAAGCTTCCGATCAATTAAATTTACAAACACTCACACAACCTGTTGTAAAACATATTATTTGTTATCCTAAATAAAATGAAATTAGCCAAATACTTATAAATTTTATACTTTTGCAATTGATGAAATTTAAAGCACAACAAATAGCAGATATATTAGAAGGCGAAGTTGAGGGTAACCCAAATGAAGAGGTTTCTAAATTGTCAAAAATAGAGGAAGGAGAAAAAGGTTCTTTAACGTTTTTGTCCAATCCTAAATACATTCCACATATATACACCACAAATGCATCTGTGGCTATCATAGATAAATCTTTTATCTTAGAAAAAGAAACTGCTATTACACTGATTAAAGTGGACAATGCTTACAAATCTTTCTCAAAGTTACTATCATTTTATAATGAAGTAAAAAACGATAAAGAAGGAAGAGAGACACCACATTTTATAGCAGAATCTGCTTCTATCGGAGCTAATGGATATTTAGGTGCATTTTCCTACATAGGAGAAAATGTGTCAATTGGCGATAATGTAAAAATATATCCCAACACTTATATTGGAGATAATACAATTATAGGAGATGACTGTGTTATCTATGCTGGTGTTAAGATATATTCAGAAACTAAAATAGGGAATCATTGTAAAATACATTCAGGATGTATTATTGGTTCTGACGGTTTTGGATTTACACCAGATGCTAATGGCCATTTTAAAGCAGTTCCTCAAATAGGCAATGTTATTATAGAAGATCACGTAGACATTGGTTCAGGATCTACTATAGATAGAGCTACATTAGGTTCTACAGTAATCAGACAAGGTGTAAAGCTAGATAATCAAATACAAATAGCTCATAATGTAGAGATTGGTAAAGACACTGTAATTGCTGCACAAACAGGTATTGCTGGATCTACAAAAATTGGAAAAAATTGTATGATAGGAGGTCAGGTTGGAATTGTTGGGCACATAACCATTGGGAATGGCGCAAAAATTCAAGCACAATCTGGTGTAACTAAAAGTATAAAAGACAATGAAGTTGTACAAGGTACTCCTGCTTTTAACTATAATGATTTTAATAAAAGTTACATTCACTTTAGGAATTTACCAAAATTTATAGCCTCATTATCAGATATAAAAAAAGAATTTAATACTCAAAAAGAGAATTAATGAGTAACAAGCAAAAAACAATACAGAAAGAGATAACATTATCTGGTGTAGGATTGCATACAGGTAATACAGTATCTATGACACTTAAACCAGCCCCAATTAACCATGGTTTTGCATTTAGTCGAGTAGATCTAGAAGGTTCTCCAACAATTGAAGCGAAAGCAGAATATGTTGTGACTACCCAAAGAGGTACTAATTTAGAAAAAAATGGTGTTCAAATTCAAACATCAGAACATATTTTAGCTGCAGCTGTGGGGCTAAACATTAATAATTTATTAATTGAGATAAATGCATCTGAACCACCCATTATGGATGGTTCTTCTAAGTACTTTGTAGAAGCTTTAGAAAAAGCAGGTATTAAAGAGCAAGATGCTGAAATTGAGGAGTATGTGGTTAAAGAGATCATTTCTTTTAAAGATGAAGTAAATGGAAGTGAAATTATCTTAATGCCTGCAGATGAATATCAAGTAACCACTATGGTAGATTTTGGCACAAAAATATTAGGTACTCAAAATGCAACTTTAGACAGGTTATCTGATTTTAAAGAAGAAATTGCAGCAGCAAGAACATTTAGTTTTTTACACGAAATAGAAATGTTATTAGAAAATGACCTTATTAAAGGAGGTGATTTAAATAATGCAATTGTTTATGTAGATAAAGAGTTATCTGCAAATACAATGCAAAAACTAAAAAAAGCATTTAAAAAGGACAATATTTCTGTAAAACCAAATGGTATCTTAGACAACTTAACACTTCATTGGGCTAATGAAGCAGCTCGTCACAAACTTTTAGATGTCATAGGTGATTTAGCATTAGTTGGAACAAGGATTAGAGGTAAAATAATTGCCAATAAACCTGGCCATCAAGTAAACACTCAGTTTGCAAAAAAATTGGCTAAAATTATAAAGGTAGAAAAAAGAAATAACGTTCCAGTGTATGATTTGAACAAAACTCCTTTATTGGATATTCATCAAATTATGGATATTCTACCACATAGACCGCCTTTTTTATTGGTAGATCGTGTTTTAGAATTGTCTGACAAGCATGTTGTGGGTATGAAAAATGTTACAATGAATGAAAATTTTTTTGTAGGACATTTTCCAGGAGCACCAGTTATGCCTGGTGTTTTACAGGTTGAAGCTATGGCACAATGTGGAGGTATTTTAGTTTTAAGTACTGTACCTGATCCTGAAAATTATTTAACCTATTTCATGAAAATGGATAATGTTAAATTTAAACAGAAAGTACTTCCTGGAGATACACTAATATTTAAGGCCGAATTAATCACTCCAATTAGAAGAGGAATATGCCATATGCAAGCCTATGCCTATGCTAATGGTAGGTTAGTTGCAGAAGCAGAATTAATGGCGCAAATAGCCAAGAAAAAATAAAATATGAATCAACCTTTATCATATGTTCATCCACAAGCAAAAATTGCAAGAAATGTAGTGATTGAACCTTTTACAACCATTCATAACAACGTTGTTATTGGCTCTGGTACTTGGATTGGATCTAATGTAACTATCATGGAAGGTGCGAGAATTGGTAAAAATTGTCGAATTTTTCCTGGAGCTGTTATATCTGCCATTCCACAAGATCTAAAATTTGATGATGAAGAAAGTAATGTAGAAATTGGAGATAATGTTACGATTAGAGAGTGTGTAACAATAAATAGAGGTACTAAAGACAAAATGCAAACTGTTATTGGAGATAATTGTTTAATTATGGCTTACTGTCATATTGCACATGACTGTTTTGTTGGAGAGAATTGTATTTTTTCTAACAACACTACGTTAGCTGGCCATGTTACTATTGGTAATAATGTTGTTTTAGCAGGTATGGTTGCTGTTCATCAATTTGCATCCATAGGAAATCATGCATTTGTGACTGGAGGATCTTTGGTAAGAAAAGATGTACCACCATATGTAAAAGCTGCAAGAGAACCATTATCTTATGTAGGGATCAACTCGGTAGGATTAAGGAGAAGAGGGTTTACCACAGAGAAAATTAGAGAAATACAAGATATATTTCGTATTCTATTTCAAAGAAATTACAACTACAGTCAAGCAATTGATATTATTGAAGCAGAAATGGAAGCAACACCAGAAAGAGACGAAATTATTCAGTTTATAAAAGATTCTCATAGAGGTATAATGAAAGGATATTATAAAGCAAATTAAAACAATCAAATGGCAACAACATCAGATATTAGAAACGGATTATGTATTAGATACAACAACGATATCTATAAAATTATAGAATTTTTACATGTAAAACCAGGAAAAGGTCCTGCTTTTGTTAGAACAAAATTAAAAAGTGTTACCAATGGTAAAGTGGTTGATAATACGTTTCCTGCAGGTAGAAAAATAGATGATGTAAGAGTAGAAACGCATAAGTTTCAGTATTTGTATAATGATGGAGATACTTACCATTTTATGAATGAACAAGATTACTCTCAGATTCAATTGCAAAAAAACGCACTAGATACTCCAGAATTGATGAAAGAAGGAGAAGTAGTTACTATAATTATCAACTCTGAAGATGACATGCCACTATCTGTAGAAATGCCTTTGAGTGTAATTTTAGAAGTTACTCATACAGAGCCAGGTGTAAAAGGAAATACTGCAACCAATGCTACAAAACCTGCAACTCTAGAAACAGGAGCATCTGTAAATGTCCCACTATTTATAAATGAAGGAGATAAAATAAAAGTAGAAACCGCAAAAGGTACTTACCAAGAGCGTATTAAAGAATAGCTTTCTAAGCTTTTTTTATGAAATTTAAAAAAACGCAGACTTTAGAGGGAATTGCAAAACTACTTCAAATAGATTTTATTGGCGATGCTAATTTTGAAATTTTCGGGATTAATGAAATTCATGTTGTTGAAAAAGGAGATATTGTTTTTGTAGACCACCCAAAATATTATGAAAAAGCTTTAAATTCTGCAGCAACGACCATTTTAATTAATAAAAAAGTCGATTGTCCTGAGGGTAAAAGTCTTTTAATCTCTGACGATCCTTTTAGAGATTTTAATAAAATTACTCACCATTTTAATCCATTTGTAAAAGCATCAGAAAATATATCACAAACTGCTGATATTGGAAAAGATACAGTCATACAACCCAATGTTTTTATTGGAAATCATGTAAAAATTGGTCACCATTGTGTAATTCACCCAAATGTTACCATTTACGATAATACAATTATTGGTAATTATGTAACCATCCAAGCTAATACAGTCTTAGGAGCTGATGCTTTTTACTACAAAAAAAGAGCAGCTGGCTTTGATAAATTAATTTCTGGAGGTGGAGTAGTAGTGGAAGACCATGTAGATCTTGGTGCGTCTTGTACCATAGATAGAGGAGTTACTGGAAATACAACTATTAAAGAAGGAACAAAAATAGACAACCAAGTACATGTAGGACACGATACTATAATCGGTAAAAAGTGTTTAATTGCTTCTCAGACTGGAATTGCAGGGTGTGTTATTATAGAAGACGAAGTCACAATTTGGGGACAGGTAGGTACAAACAGCGGAATAACGATAGGAAAAGGAGCTGTAATACTTGGGCAAACTGGTGTTACCAAATCAGTTCAAGGAGGTAAATCTTATTTTGGTACGCCAATTGAAGAATCGAGAGAAAAGTTAAAACAAATTGCAGGACTAAAGAGGTTATTAAAAGAAAAATAAATCGCAAATAAATTTTTATAAAAGTAAACAATAACTATTTTTGTAACACTAAATAAAGTAAAGAACCATGAGTGTTTTAGTAAATAAGAATTCAAAAATTATAGTACAAGGTTTTACAGGTAGTGAAGGAACTTTCCATGCTGGCCAAATGATTGATTACGGTACCAACGTTGTTGGTGGTGTTACTCCAGGTAAAGGAGGTCAAGAACATTTAGGAAAACCCGTTTTTAATACCGTTGTAGAAGCTGTAGAAAAAGCAGGAGCAGATACCTCAATAATTTTTGTACCACCAGCGTTTGCAGCAGATGCTATTATGGAATCTGCAGATGCAGGCATAAAAGTAATTATATGTATTACTGAGGGGATACCTACTGCAGACATGGTTAAAGTTAAAGCATATATTGCTGATAAAGATACTAGGTTAGTTGGGCCAAACTGCCCTGGAGTAATTACACCAGATGAAGCAAAAGTTGGTATTATGCCAGGTTTTATTTTTAAGAAAGGTAAAGTAGGTATTGTTTCTAAATCTGGAACATTAACTTATGAAGCTGCAGATCAGGTTGTAAAACAAGGGTATGGAATTACTACAGCTATTGGTATTGGTGGAGATCCTATTATTGGAACTACAACAAAAGAAGCCGTTGAGATGCTAATGAATGACGATGAAACTGAAGCCATTGTGATGATTGGAGAAATTGGTGGTAATTTAGAAGCGGAAGCTGCACAATGGATTAAAGCAGATGGAAATAGAAAGCCAGTTGTTGGTTTTATTGCAGGACAGACAGCACCCGCTGGAAGAACCATGGGGCATGCAGGGGCAATTGTTGGTGGAGCAGATGATACAGCACAAGCAAAAATGAAAATATTAGCAGAAAATGGAGTACACGTTGTAAGTTCACCTGCTAAAATTGGAGAAATGGTAGCTAGCGTATTAAAATAAAAAATATATTTCTTAATTATAGAATATTCCCGTTTTAAACGGGAATTTCTTTTTTATATTTGAAATTGATTAAAAAGTGAATACATGAAATTATTAGAGAAAAAAACTGCAATAATAACTGGTGCAACAAGAGGAATTGGTCGTGGAATAGCTATTGAATTCGCAAAACAAGGTGCAAATGTAGCTTTCACCTTTAATTCTTCTGTAGATGCAGCTAATGCTTTAGAAGATGAATTGAAAGCATTTGGGGTTTCGGCTAAAGGATATCAATCAAATGCAGCTGATTTTGATGCAGCGCAAACATTGGCCAAAGATGTTTTATCAGAATTTGGAGCTATTGATATTCTAGTAAATAATGCAGGGATTACAAAAGACAACTTGTTAATGCGAATTTCAGAAGATGATTTTGATAAAGTTATTGAAGTAAACTTAAAATCTGTGTTTAATTTAACAAAAGCCGTAATAAGACCAATGATGAAAAACCGTTCTGGTTCTATAATAAATATGAGTTCTGTTGTAGGTTTAAAAGGAAATGCTGGCCAAACAAATTATGCAGCTTCAAAAGCCGGTATTGTTGGCTTTTCTAAATCTGTTGCTTTAGAATTAGGTTCAAGGAATGTAAGAAGTAATGTAATTGCACCTGGCTTTATAGAGACTGAAATGACCGATAAATTAGATGAAGCAACTGTACAAAGCTGGAGAGATAGTATTCCATTAAAAAGAGGAGGTAAGCCACAAGATATTGCAAACGCATGTGTTTTCCTTGCTTCAGAGATGAGTTCTTATATTACTGGACAAACATTATCTGTAGGTGGTGGAATGTTAACATAGTTTATCGTTTCCTTTTAACATATAAACGATAAAATCATAATTATTGTCGTAATAATAGAGTAGAAACTAAGTCTATTTGTACATTTAGGGTATAAATAAGATCTACTATGAAAACAAAAAGATTATCATCAGAACAAAAACTAGTTTTAGAGGCTTTGCAGAAAGAACATCTAACAAGTAGTCAACTATTAAAGAAAATAAAAAGTATTTCTTTAATTTTAGTTTTATACAGTATTATAGACGATTTAAAAAACAAGGGTATTTTAGGAAGTTATATGAAGCAAGATCTTAAATACCATTACATATCGATGAATCTATAACATGTATTATTAAAAAAATAAAAACCTGTGAATTTTAATGTTGCAGGTTTTTTTTTTGAAGTGATATGCATATCTTTCACTTAAATTATAATTTTGACAATAGAATCTTATATACTTATAGCCATTGGCTTTATAATAAGTGGAGTACTTTCTTATTTCCACTATTTCTATTCAGTAAAACGCCCCCATAAAATAGATCGTTTTCTTTTTGTTTTACGCTTTTTAAGTTTTTTTTTACTGTGTATTATTATCAGCAATCCTACTGTAGATCGAACAAAATTTAGTGATGAACAACCAATACTCTCTGTTCTTATCGATAACTCTTCTTCAGTAGCATATGCAAAAGAGAAGACAACCGTTCAAGATATCTTAGCATCACTTGACAATAACAAAGCATTAAATCAAAAATTTTCTATTCAAAAATATAATTTTGGCACCCAATTAAAAAGTTTAGAAAATAATACTTTTAATGAAGTAAATACCAATATTTCTAAAGCTGTTGAACAAATAAACGCCCTTCATAAAAATAAGATTGCTCCTGTACTTTTAATTACAGACGGCAATCAAACTATTGGAAAAGATTATGAATATATAAAATCAAGATTACCAATTTACCCAATAGTTATTAGCGACACAACACACTATGAAGATGTAAGCATTTCCAAGATAAATGTTAATAAATATAGTTTTTTAAACAACTCTTTCCCTTTAGAAATTATTTTAAATTATGAAGGGTTAACTTCTGTAATACTTCCTATTACCATCCAAAATAAAGGTAAAACAATATTTAAAAAAATGGTTTCTTTCTCTAAGAAAAAAAAATCATTTATTCTTAATACTAAGCTGCTAGCAAAGGAGGTTGGGATTCATAATTATAAAGTTACCATAGGAAAACTAAAAAATGAGAAAAACGTTTCTAACAACAATAAAAGTTTTCGACTAGAGGTTATTAATGAGCAACAAAAAATAGCATTACTAACCAGTATCACACATCCAGATATTGGTGTTCTTAAAAAAGCGATTGAAAGCAATCAAAAAAGAACATTAAAAATTATAAATAGTAGTGAACCACAAATAAACTTAGCAGATTTTCAGTTGGTGATTTTATACCAACCAACTCTTAAATTTTCTTCAATATTAGAGGAAATTTCTACTAAAAAAATTAATTTTTTAATGATTAGTGGGTCTCAAACTGATTGGAGCATTATTAATCAAAAACAACTCGGTATTCAGAAAAATGTAATTTCAGAGATTGAATATTATGCGCCTATCTTTAATCCTAACTTTCTTCCTTTTACTCAAAAAGAGCTAAATTTTAGTAATTTTTCGCCATTACAAGATAAATTTGGTGAAGTTGTTATAAATGGCAATCCCAATATGCTTCTATATCAACAAATTAATAATATCTCAACAAAACAACCTTTACTAGCATTTACAGCTATAAATGGTCATAAAAAAGGGTTTTTATTAGGAGAGGGGTTATGGAAATGGAGAGCAGCAAGTTTTTTACAAACAGCTTCTTTTAATGACTTTGATCAGTTTATGAGTGCTATTTTTCAATATTTAGCAAATCAACAACAACGTGAAAGATTGTCAGTTGCTATTAAAGACAGCTATGCATTAAACTCTTCTGTGGTTGTTAATGCTTTTTTTACAGATGAAAATTATTTATTTGATAATAGAGCAGATTTAGAAATTACGCTTACAAATAATAAAACAAAACAGGTAATAAGTGTTCCTTTTACCCTAAAAAATAATACTTATGAATTAATTTTAGAAAATTTAGAGGCTGGTAATTATAGTTATGAAATAAAAGAAATCAATCAGAATATTAAAAAATCTGGAAAATTTGAAATAACTAAATTTGAAATTGAACAACAATTTACAAGTGCTAACCATAAAAAACTAAAAAAACTAGCTTTTTCATCCAAAGGAAAGCTTTTTTACAAAGATCAAATAACTGATTTAAGTGAGTTTCTATTAAAAAATGAATCTTATTACACCATTCAAAAAGAAATAAAAATAAAAGACAAATTGATTAATTGGAAATCTTTAGTATATATAATTTTAGCATTATTAAGTATCGAATGGTTAATCCGAAAATATCACGGAAAAATATAACTTTATAACAATTGGCTTTGAGCGTTATATATCGTAAATTTGATAAAATTTAAAAAATATATAAAATGGCGAATAATCAAATGGAATTTAATTTTCCAAAAGGAGGTGTTTTTATCATCTTGATTTTAATAGGGGTTTTTATTCTTTTTTCTAAATCAACAGTTACAATAGGACCTGGAGAAGGTGGTGTAATATTTGAAACGTTAGGAAATGGTATTAATACTGAAAAAACCTATGGGGAGGGGTTTCATATTGTTGCTCCTTGGAATAGAATGATTATAAGAAAAGTGCGTCAACAATCTATTTCTGATGAAATGAATGTACTTTCTGTAAATGGTTTAGAAGTAAAAGTAAATGGAACAATTTGGTATGAACCAGAATTCCAAAATCTAGGATCTTTAATAAAAACAAAAGGAGAAGATTATGAAAGAGAATTATTAGATCCTGCAGTTAATGCTGCAGCAAGAAGTGTTGTAGGGCGTTATACCCCAGAGCAATTGTATTCTAGTAAGAGAGATGTTATAGAGCAAGAAATTTTAGATGAAGTACGATTGGTTTTAAAAGGACAGTTTTTAACCGTAAAAAGAGTTTTGGTAGAAGATGTAAAATTACCAACAACCATTAGAACTGCAATTGAAACAAAACTTAAGCAAGAGCAAGAATCATTAGAATATGAGTTCCGATTAGCAAAAGCTAAGAAAGAAGCAGAAAGACAAAAAATTGATGCAGAAGGTAAAGCTGTAGCAAATAAAATTTTAAGTGCTTCTTTAACAAATAAAATATTACAAGAAAAAGGTATAGATGCAACGTTAGAGTTGTCTAAATCTCCAAACAGTAAAGTTATTGTTATTGGCTCTGGTAAAGACGGTTTACCAATAATACTTGGAAACCAGTAAAACCAATCTAAAATAGAACATCGAAAATCCAGCAAATTTGCTGGATTTTTTTTGTCTAATTATTTTTTAAATTCCTCAAAAGTACCATCGGTATAAAACACAACAATTCTTTTCATTGTTTTCGCATTAGGTAGATTTAAGTCTCTAGAAAGTGGAGTAGTAGCATCCGCTACATGATTGGGATACCTCCCTTTTCCATTTAACAGCCATTGAAGCTCTACGTCATTAAAAACAGAAGTAACCTTCAGTACAAAATCTAAACTTGGTTTATTTCTACCAGATAACAAGTGTGAAATACTAGAACGTTGTACACCTACTTTATCTGCAAATGAAGATGCAGAAAGTTTATGGTATTCCATTATTTTTTGAATTCGATTTGTAAACTCTATGTTGTTTAGCATTGTAAATCATTAATTTTAAACAAATGTAATTTAAAATGAAAGATTATACAATTGTATAAATAAATCATTTTAAATTTCACTCAAATTATTAAATTAACAATTTAACTGAGTAGCATTAAATTATTGGTTTTAAGTGAAATAATTTTTTATAATAACGAATTATAGCTAAAGATTATGAATCAAATTTTTCAACAATAAGACTATTTACAAATGTAATTTTAAACAGCGTTTTTGTAATTTACATTTGTAAAATAACAGTTGTGTGCTTATTTTCAAAATTGTAATTTTGTAATTCTAAAAAAATAAGATTGGAAGCTTTAGAAGTCAGTACTATTAAACAACTCTATCAAAATCAAAAAGAGGAAACCCTATTTGGAAAATGGATTACGCTTAATGACATACTTCCCTTATTTAAAAAGCACGAAAAGAAATTTACAATTCGTACTATTGGAACTTCTGAACAGTATAGAGCAATTTACTCGTTTACCATTGGAAATGGTCCTAAAAAAATACTACTCTGGTCTCAAATGCATGGAAATGAAAGTACGGGAACAAGAGCCATATTTGATCTTTTCAATTGCTTTACAAACAGTAATGAAGCCATTATTCAAACAATAATCAAAGAATGTACACTTGTTTTTGTTCCTATATTAAACCCAGATGGTGCTGAACTTTACACTAGGGTAAATGCGAATGGAATTGATTTAAACAGAGATGCAGTAGATAGAGTTGCTAAAGAAAGTAAACTCTTAAGACATCTTCTAGAAGAATTTAATCCCTCTTTTTGCTTTAATCTGCATGACCAAAGAACAATATTTAATGTAGAAGGTACCCGAAATACAGCAACAATATCTTTTCTAGCGCCTTCAGAAGAGCCTACAAGAGCAATTACAACAGGACGAATAGCAACCATGAATGTTATTGTAAGTATGAATGCATTATTACAAAAAATGATTCCAAATTTTGTTGGCAGGTATACAGATGAGTTTTACCCAACTGCAACAGGAGACAATTTTCAAAAGCTTGGCTACAATACCATTTTAATTGAATCTGGGCATTACCAAAAAGATTACCATAGAGAAAAAACAAGAGCCTATACATTTTATAGTATTTTACAAGGTCTTTATCATATCTCAATTACATCTACTTTTAAAACCTATAAAGATTATTTTTTAATCCCTAATAACGATCAACTTTTCTTAGACGTTATTCATAGGTTTACAGATAAAGAGGATATTGGGTATCAATATGTAGACGAAATTATTAAGCAACAATTGGTATCAAAATTGGTTAAAATAGACGATTTGGACGTTTCTGGAAAGGTTGGACATCACGAAATCGTTTTCGAAATCAAAAAGTAATTAAATATTTCTCACTTTTTATTGACTTATATTAAATTAAATTTATATTTTTGCTAAATAAATTGAATAAAACATAAAAAATGAAAAAGTTTATCTTAGACGAAATAGACCATCAAATTTTAGATATTCTAATTGAAAATGCAAGAACACCATTCACTGATATTGCAAAACAATTATTAGTTTCTGCAGGAACCATTCATGTTCGTGTAAAAAAGATGGAAGATGAAGGTATTATACAAGGCTCTACACTAACCTTAAATTATGAAAAAATGGGGTATTCATTTATAGCTCATGTTGGTGTATACTTAGAGAAAACCTCTATGACTCAAAATGTGATTGAAAAACTTAGAGCAATACCAAATGTAACTGTAGCTTATGTAACTGCAGGTAAATATAATATTTTCTGTAAAGTAAGAGCTAAAGGAACAAATGATGCTAAAGACATCATTTATAAAATAGATGATGTTCCTGGGGTAAACAGAACTGAAACAATGATTGCATTAGAGGAGAGCATTAATGATAAAAAAAGAATGATGCATGCAATATTTGCTGAATTGTAATCTATAAAAATAATTAGCACTATAAACCTTATCAATTTGATAAGGTTTTTTTATGCAATACTAATTCCTTTCTTTATGTTTGTGTTATATATTAATAGTAATTTGCTATGAAAATTGATTATAATTCAAATAAAAAACTAAATAATTCCACTTTATTAAATTTATACCAATTATTATTAAGACCGCGTTTGGTAGAAGAAAAAATGTTAATTCTATTAAGGCAAGGTAAAATTTCTAAGTGGTTTTCAGGGATTGGTCAAGAAGCGATTGCAGTTGGAGTAACTGCTGCTTTAGATAAAGACGAATATATTTTACCTATGCATAGAAATCTTGGTGTCTTTACAACAAGAGGAATTCCATTGTATCGTTTATTTTCTCAATGGCAAGGAAAAATGAATGGATTTACAAAAGGGAGAGATCGAAGTTTTCATTTTGGGTCACAAGCGCATCATATTATTGGAATGATTTCTCATTTAGGACCACAATTGGGAGTTGCAGACGGTATAGCTTTAGGTAATCTATTAAAGAAAAACAATAAAGTATGTGCTGTTTTTTCAGGGGAAGGAGGAACCAGCGAAGGAGATTTTCACGAAGCTTTAAATATTGCCTCTGTATGGAATTTGCCTGTATTATTTTGTGTTGAAAATAATGGGTACGGACTATCTACACCAACTAATGAACAGTATAACTGCAAACATATTGCAGATAAAGGGATTGGTTATGGAATGGAAAGCCATATTATAGCGGGTAATAATATTATTGAAGTATATACTAAAGTTACTGAAATTGCTAAAAGTGTTCGTAAAAACCCAAGACCAGTTTTAATTGAATTTAAAACATTTAGAATGCGTGGCCATGAAGAAGCAAGTGGAACAAAATATGTACCAAATCATCTATTAAAATTCTGGAAATCAAAAGATCCTATAAAGAATTTCGAAAAATTTCTAATAGAAAAAAATATTTTAGAAGAAAAATACAAAGAGCAACTGCATGCAGAAATACAATTAGAGATTAATACGCATTTAGAACTTGCTTTTTCAGAAGAAAAGATAAAACCTGTTTTAAAAAATGAGATCAATGATGTTTTTAAAAACTATGAAGTTAAAAATAGTAAGGCCTCAGAAACTAAAGAAAATATCCGATTTGTTGATGCTATTTCTAAGGCTTTAATGGACGGAATGGAAAAACACGATCATCTTGTAATTATGGGACAAGATATCGCCTCGTATGGTGGAGTGTTTAAAATTACAGAAGGTTTTTTAGATCGCTTTGGAAAAGATAGAGTAAGAAATACACCTATTTGTGAATCCGCTATCGTTTCAACGGCTTATGGTTTGGTCGTAAATGGAATGAAGGCTATTGTTGAAATGCAATTTTCAGATTTTGTATCATCTGGTTTTAATCCTATTGTTAATTTACTTGCAAAGTCTCATTATCGATGGTCTCAACATGCAGATGTAGTTATTAGGATGCCATGTGGAGCAGGAGTAGGGGCTGGCCCATTTCATTCACAGACCAATGAAGCTTGGTTTACAAAAGTGCCAGGTTTAAAAGTAATTTATCCTGCTTTTCCAGAAGATGCAAAAGGACTTCTAACAAGTGCAATAGAAGATCCAAATCCTATCTTATTTTTTGAACACAAAGCGCTATACAGGTCTGTTTATCAAGATGTTCCTGTAAATAGTTATACCATAGAAATTGGAAAAGCAAGATTGCTAAATTCAGGTAATGATATGACAATTATTGCTTATGGTGCAGCCGTTCATTGGGTTTTAGAAACTTTAAAAGATCACTCAGAAATTAAAGCAGATGTTATCGATTTAAGAACATTACACCCTTTAGATACAGCAACTATTTATGCTTCAGTCCAAAAAACAGCCAAAGTAATTGTAGTTCAAGAAGATTCTCTGTTTGGAGGTATTGCAAGTGATATTGTTGCTCTAATTACTGACAATTGTTTTCACTATTTAGATGCTCCAGTAAAAAGAGTTGGAAGTTTAGATACACCTATACCTTTTCAAAAAGACTTGGAAAATCAATATTTAGCTAAGTCAAAATTAACAGATGTTATTTTAGAGATCTATAATTATTAGTTAAATTTATAGCATATAAAACAAGAAACATAAATGAACAACAAACAAATTATTTTTAAAAAACGTCCTTCTGGGTATCCTGATCAGAGTACTTGGGAATTACAATCTAATACATTACCTCAATTGAGTGAAGGAGAAATTTTAATTCAACAACATTATGTTTCACTAGATCCTGCCATGCGTGGTTGGATGAACGACACAAAATCATACATACCTCCCATAGAAATTGATGCTGTTATGCGAGCTGGTTCTATAGGTATTGTAATTAAAAATAATGGTAACCCAAAATTTGATATTGGAGATATCGTTACAAGTTGGGGAGGAGTTCAGCAATATGTCATTACAGATGGAGAAGGGTGGTACAAAGTAGATACTGATATTAAAAATATGCCAGTGCATGTTGGTTTATTTGGAATGCCTGGAATGACTGCTTATTTCGGGATTTTAGAAGTTGGAAAAATAAAAGAAGGAGATATTGTCTTAATTTCTGGAGCTGCAGGAGCAGTTGGAAGTACAGTAGGTCAAATTGCAAAAATTAAAGGATGTAAGGTTATTGGTATAGCAGGAACAAAAGAAAAATGCGATTACCTAATTAATGAGTTAGGTTTTGACGATGTTATAAATTACAAAACCGAAAACATCTATACAGCTTTAAAAAAGAAGTGTCCTACTGGCGTAGATGTCTTTTTTGATAATGTTGGCGGTAAAATTTTAGATGCTGCATTAAGTAAATTAAGAATGCATGCAAGAGTTGTTGTTTGTGGAGCGATATCTCAGTACAATAACAAAACAAAAATAAATGGCCCTAGCAATTATTTATCTTTATTGGTAACTAGATCTACAATGCAGGGTATGGTTGTTATGGATTATTCCAAAAAATTTGGAGAAGCAGGAAAACAAATGGGAGCTTGGCGTAAAGAAGGGAAGTTAAAATCAAAAGAAGATATTTACGAAGGCATAGAAAACTTTCAAGAAACCTATGACAGGCTATTTTCAGGAAACAAACACGGAAAATTAATTCTAAAAGTAATTGACTAGGAATGGAGCAAGAGCATTTTTTTCAATGTCCGTATTGTTGGGAAGAAATTTCTATGATTTTAGACAGTAGTGTACGCCAACAAACATATATAGAAGATTGTGAGGTATGTTGTAATCCAATAGAAATATCGCCAACATTTGAGGCTAGTGATTTAATTGGATTTCAAGCAGCATCAATAGAACAGTAATTTCTATTTATTGTAACGGATTTTTCCATGAAAATTTTTCAAAAAGCAAATTCCAATCTTTTGGAAAAGGGGCAATTAATATCATTTCATCTAAAGTAAAAGGATGAATAAACTCTAGTTTACCTGCATGAAGAAATAAGTTTTGGAAACCAAAATTATCTTTAAACATGATGTCATGATTTTTGTCTCCATATTTTGAATCTCCAATAAGCGGATGGCTAATTTTATTTGTGTGTATTCTTAGTTGATGCATTCTACCCGTTTTTGGATACATCTCTACCAAACTGTACCTGCTTGTATCATAGGGTTTTACAGGTATATCTAAAGTAATATTTTCTAAAGTTTTTAAATCAGTCCATGCTTCTTTATGAATTTTTGCGTCTCTACCTTTTACAGGAGTCGTAATTGTTTGGTTTAGAGCTGAAAAACCACGAACCACGCCATAATAGCGTTTTTTGATTTTTTTTTCTGTAAATAGATCTTGGAATTTAGAAACAAATTCTTTTTGTTTTGCCAATAAAATGATTCCTGATGTTTTTCTATCCAATCGATGAATTGGATACACTTTTAAACCTGTATGCAATAAAACCTGTTCGAGTAATGATGACTCATCAGAAACATTTCTAGAATGATATGCATGGTGTACCAACATATTATTAGGTTTAGAAACACCAAGAATATATTCATCTTCGTAAATAATCATACTTTTTATCAATTCTAATTAGATTTCAAATATAAAGGCATTTTCTTTAGTAATGTTTTAACTCAATCTCTTTTTTAATAGGAATTAGATTTAATTTTTTCTATTTTACATAATATAAATTATA
>Ga0209653_1000155_pt1 | contig 59621 bp, 53 predicted proteins | sample SaaInl6LU_22_DNA_FD_184644 | JGI IMG/M metagenome (GOLD analysis project Ga0209653, IMG submission 184644) | Marine microbial communities from expanding oxygen minimum zones in the Saanich Inlet - ESP_116LU_22_DNA (SPAdes) (version 2) | ecosystem: Environmental > Aquatic > Marine > Intertidal... | reverse complement strand
AAGAGGCGCATACTCCAAGGGCTATCATGGTTACAATTACCACGAAGACATTTGACAAGGTGATGCTTACAGGGTAGGGCAATGATGGGGTAAGCATGGCCCACTCAAAGCGCTGCTGTAGCAGGGCCAGAAGTAGTCCAAAAACTAGGCCTAAGCCGCCACTAATGGTGGCCATTAAACTGCCGTGCAAAAAAAAGATTGTTTTTATTTCAGAAGGGGTCAGCCCCAAACTAAATAGGGTTTTTAGATTGCTCTTTTTGTCTAAGATAATCATAATTAGTGCGCCAATTACGTTGAATATGGCGATAACTAGGACTAAGGTGAAGATAAGATAGACGGCCAACTGCTCCGTATTAAGCATTTTGTACAAGGCGTCGTTAAGTTGAAATCTGGTTTTTATGGTAACGGGAAAATCAAAGATTTCTTCGATTTTGTAGGAAACTTGGTCAAGATCAGTTCCTGGAGCCAAAAGAACCTCAAGCGCACTTGCTGAACGATCTGTTTTGTTCAACAAATTCCGTGCGGTTTCAATGTTGCCAAACACAAAATTATTGTCGTAATTTTCGTTGATTTGAAATACACCTACCCCGTTTCCAGGGGTTGTTTTAAGGGCCGATTGAATGGAAGAGAATTGACCCTTCCCAGCTTTAGGAGCGTATAATCTGAGCGGAGTAATAAAATCGTTGAGATTGAAAGACAAATCGTGTGCAACACCCCAACCTAAAACCATTTGATTGCTGTTTGGAGCCATCCATTGGCCTAGAGATAAGATTGAATCGACCGTGGAAACGGGGTAGTTTGCATCGACACCCTTGAAACTGACAATGGTTTTTTTGTCACCATAGGTAATTACCATACGCTCTTCGATTACTGCTGAAATGTTGGATACACCAGCAATAGAGGCCATGCGTTCCAGTTGATTTGGAGAAGGCCCAAACTGTTTGCCAGACACAGGAAGTACCTTCAAATCGGGATCGAGAAAGGAAGTGAATTGCAAACTAAAATCTCTTAATCCCGAAAAACCAGACAGTACTATAAATAGAGCTGCAGAGGCCACAAATACCCCGGCACCGGCAATTCTAGAAATAATGTTGATGGCGTTATTGCTACTCTTGGAGCGCAAATAACGTTGCGCCATGTAGTAGGTGATTTTCAATTAAATCTTTTTTCGTTTTTCTAACAATTCTGGCTTGACTATAGGGTCGTCTTCCCTTTTTAGCGCATGGTCGATTTTGTCGATATACTCTAAAGAATCGTCCAAATAGAATTTAAGCTCAGGCATACGGCGCATTTGATGCTTAGTGCGTTGTGCCAACTCGTGTTTGATTAAAGGGCCGTTTGACGAAATGCCCGCCATCAATTCTTTTGATTTGGCAATAGGAAAAATACTGAGATAGACCTTGGCCAAACTTAAATCTACAGTAACGCTGACCTTCGTAACAGAAATTACAACACCAAGCGCGCCAGAGCGTACTGCCGATTGGAGCACTTCGGCCAGGTCTTTTTGCAAAACACTAGCAACTTTCTTTTGTCGATTACTTTCCATGCCGTAAAAGTACTATTTTTAAGCATGAGACAAGAAGCGGCTGGGGCAATTATTGTATTTTTGAGCTGATGTTAGGTAAGATTGAACATATTGGAATTGCGGTGAAAGACCTTGAAGCGGCAAATAAGTTGTATGAAGCGCTTCTTGGAGTAGGACCATACAAGCAAGAAGAGGTTGTGAGTGAAGGCGTTGCCACGAGTTTTTTTCAAACGGGAGACTCCAAGGTCGAATTGCTCATGGCCACCACTCCAGATAGCCCAATGGCTAAGTTTATTGCAAAACGTGGCGAAGGATTACATCATTTGGCCTTTGCTGTTGAGGACATTGATAAAGAAGTGCAACGGTTAGTTGAAGCGGGATTTCAGGTGTTGAATGAACAGCCTAAATTGGGCGCAGACAATAAACGCATCGTGTTTTTACACCCTAAAGGGGCCCATGGCGTTTTGGTGGAGCTTTGTCAAGAGATTTCATAATTTTTGTTGGCCCACTGAGCCTTTGCTGTTTTTAGGAATAGGATTAGTTAATGGATCTGAATTGACAAGTGTTGATAATGCTTGTGCGGCAGAAAATTATATCTTAATATTGCCCCTCAAAATGGTCCTATAGCTCAGTTGGTTAGAGCACTTGACTCATAATCAAGTGGTCCCTGGTTCGAGCCCAGGTGGGACCACCAACACAAACCCTAACTTGTTGTAAACCAGTAAGTTAGGGTTTTTTTTGTCCTCATTTGTGTGTGATGGGACAAATGGCAGACTAAATTTGTTTAATTTTTTTTTCTATTTTACCTAATAGGTTTAGAATTACAGTAACCAATCCAATTATAAACTGTAAGGTAAAACTCCAATGAAATTCTCCTTTTTCAATTAGATTTATGCCTCCACTTAACATAAAAATGATTCCATAGAAATACCAAAAGAATTTTCTAAAGCGTATTTTTTTACTTTCGGATAATTTTATTGTTCTCATTGAAACGAAATGGAGAACTCCAACAACAAAAAATGTTATTATTAAAATTAAAAATCCTTTTTCCATTTTATAGAATTACGGTTTTCTTTCAACTATTGCCTCTAAATAATTTAATTATGAAGACCACACACCACAAAGTCATTATAAAAAGACCAACAAACTTAACATAGGGATTATTAACTAATTCCAAAAAACTAAGACCCTCATTCATGTTGTAAAGATAAAAAAACCCCCACCAGAAATAGATATTTCCTGCCGATCGAAATGTCTATGATGACCGCAGGAAAAAGACTGACAAGAACCTCACAATTATCATTTGATTTGAAAGGCAAAATCTTTGATTTCTTGGAGTTTTTCTGATTAGCTTAGAAAATATTACATCATGGTTATTTCCACTTAAAATCGCTGGATATTTTTTTGAATTTAATTTGTATTTTTATAACATGCTTAAAATGAACTTCATATAAAGAAAAGAACATGAATTAAAATTTACTTTTATTAACCCCCAAAAAATTTATTACCATGAAAAAAATCTACACTCTTATCTTATCCGCATTGGTCAGCGTTATTCTAAATGCGCAAACCGACTTTTATTACACGTTTAACGACGAAACCGATATTAATGTAAGTAATTACCCAATGGGGTATTATACTGCAGCTTTAGTATGCGATGGGCAAATAGTAGATGCCAAAACTTTAATTAAACAATAAATTAAATCTTAGCCCATGGAAACATGGGCTTATTTTAACCATAAAATATTATACAATGAAAAATTTAACTACATATATACTTTTATCGCTATTTATGCTTTCTTGTAATAATAGTGACGACAATGATAATCAAGAAAATTTTAATGCTATTGTATTAACACAGGGTTTGGATTGTGGTGATTCTTATTTAATACAATTTAATGACAATGCAGAAAATGTCCCAAGTAACACAACGGACAATATTTTTTATGAAATTAATTTACCTGAAGACTACAGAGTAAATAATTTAGAAATAAATGTAACGTTTAGGTTACCCAATGAGAATGAATTAATGAATTGTACAAGTCAAGATGATGCTTATCCACAGATTTATATTGAAAGTGTTAATTAATTCTGTGTAACAATAGATGAGACGAACACCTTAGCAAAACACAAAAACAACCCCTATTTCACCCCTTTACAAAATTGGGCAATCTTTAAGCCGCATAAAAACTGGAATTTTACAACGCATGAACTCTGAAGGAGGACAACTCAGGTGTAGTCTTTTGAATCAAATGTTTTGATGCACAGAGCTACAATTTTTTTACCACAAATTCAAGGCTACAAGTAAGATTGAAGCTAATATCCAAATCTTACTTTTCAGTTTAATATTATCATTTATTCATCTCAACATTAACAATTTTAAATATTAAAATTATGCAGAACTGAAAGACACAATCTTGGAACTCATTAAATCCTACAGCATGGAATTTGTAAACTGTTTTATTTTTCACTGGGCTCTTCCTGCATCTTCACTATTTCCTACTTTTTTGTTCCTTATATTTAAATTAGTATTTCCAAATTTGTAGGAAATAGAAAATCTAAAGACAGGAGCATTTTCAAAATTTGTGCTTTTTGATAATATTTGGTTAGTATATTCTGACCATTTTTGTTTATTGGAACTAAATAAATCATTGACAGCCAGGCCTAAAGACAATTGCTTTTTCAATAGCAAACATTTCAAACCAATTCCAGTATAAAAAGCGTCCTCATATTTCGAGTTAACACTTGTATATGGAAATGAATAACTAATATCTAAACTAGCCGATAATGATTTATCTTTATTTAAGAGAAAACTATTACTGTTAAAAATATCAGCCCCCCAACCTTGTGTTAATTTATTCGTATTTGGATTATCAGAAATAGCTTTAGTATAATATATACTTCCTGAAAAGTAACTTTCCAACCATTTGTATTTTGAAAAAGTATAACTTTCAATTAGTCCATAGTCATACTGCGTATAGTGATTAAAGAAAGAACGTTTAATATTTATTGAATCAGGATTAATAATTGTGATTACATCAAACCCATTGTTTTCGTTTGAATAATAAAGTGTACTGTTCAGGTTTCCTTTTAGGGTATATGATAATTCAATATTATGAGAGTAACTAGGTTCTAAATTTGGATTTCCTTCATAAAAAGAGTATGAACTATAGTATATTCTAAAAGGATTTACCCAATTATATTTAGGTCTATTGATTCTCTTGCCATAATTTATTGAAAATGAATGATTATCATTTGGGATATATGTGATGTAGGTTGTTGGAAATAATTTTGTGTAACTTTTTTTAGTAATTTGATTTAAGGTAATAGAATTTCCTTCAGTTTGCGTACTTTCCATTCGTAAACCTATTTGTGCTTCCCATTTCCCATCTAAAAACATTTTATTTATTGACATATATAAAGCTTGATTATTTTCTTTATAATTGAATTTATTACTATTACTTGAATCAAAAATTGGAGTACCACTACTTAAATCAAAATATTCTATGTCATTAAATGTATTAGTAGCGGATAACCTACCTCCATAATTTAAATTTATAAATGAAAGTGGGTGCTCAATATCTATTTTTAAGGAAAAATTTTCTCTGTCTTGATCCCCATTATTATTGATATACGTTTCAGAATAGGTGTTGTCTAAAAGATTATTCTCTTGTGTAATGAAATCTTGAAAATCACTTTTTTTGAAATTAAAATAATCTATATCTAAATTTAATGTTCTACCTAAAGTGTCAATTTCATACAATGTGTGAAAATTTATTGAGTTATTATTATTGAGAGTACTATTGTCTAAGCTAGTTTTAAAAATTTGATCAACCTGATTACTATTTGAATTAACAAATAGATTGTTATTTACACTCTTATTTATAGGTTCACTGTAAGAACCTAAATATAGAATACCTAACGAGATTTTGGTTGTCAATTTGTAATCAACACCTAATGTATAACTTAAAATATTTCTAAATTGTTGTGTAGTAGTTTTGCTATTTGATGTTTGTGTAGGATAAAAAATGGTTTGAGTTTCTTCGTTAGAATGGGAACCATCATTATATGTTATTCCTGATTTAAAAGTTAATTTGTTTTTTTTGTAATTAAGACTAATACCTGACCCACCCAAAGCATATTTTGCCTGAGTATAATTTAATCTGATTATAGCACCCCAGCTGTCTGATTTTAATTTTTTTAAATTTATATTTACAAGCCCACTATTACCTTCAGCACTATATTTTGCAGGCGGATTGGTAATTACCTCTATACTTTTAATATCATCTGATTTAATAGTTTTTAAAAAATTAATTAAATCTTCTCCAGAAAGTGGCATTATTCTATCATCTACCATTACAGCTACCCCACTTTTTCCTATTACAGATATTTGGTCATCTTTTAACCTTAATCCAGGAGTTACTTTAAGTGCATCTATTGCATCCCCTCCAATTGCAGAAATACTATTTGCTACATTAAAAACTAATCTATTAACATTTCTTTCTATTAGAGGTTTTCGGGCAGTAATAACAACTCCCCCTAATTGGATATTTCTATCAATTGCAAGTATTCCTAAATCTATTGATTTGGATAATTCGATATCCTTTTCATAAATGTTTTCACCAAAATTATTGGCTAAAAGTTTGTATGCTCCTTTTTGTAAATTAAATTTAAATTTTCCATCTTCATCAGTAACATCTGCAATAACTAAGCTATCATTATGCATAATAACAACCTCTAAAAAATTTAGAGGCGTTTTATTTGCGTCTTTAAATTGACCTGAAATAGAAATAGTGTTTTGCGCAATCAAATAATAGGGCAGAAAAAAAGATATAAGTAACAATATTTTCATAAGAAGAATGAGTTATTATATTGATTCGAAAATAAATACCCCCCACCATTCACACAAGAAGTTTTTCTTCTAAAGGCTATAAATTTTATCTCTGTTTTCGACAATAATACCGCTACAAATTAAACTATGAATATTAGAAAATTAATCTTGTTTTTTAGTAATTAGGGTTTTCTGAAACAGTTTTTTCATTAATTTTCATCTGCGAATTACATCTGCGACAAATGAATTAAAAATGAAAAAACTACTCTACCTCTTTTTAGCAATAACTTTTATGGCTTGTTCTGGCGATGATGAAAACGTTGCGAACACTCAGCTTGTGGATCAGATCATGTCTAACGTCTCAGAAGGCAGTTGGATTGTCAGTTACTACTATGATACCGATAGCGAGGAGACTGCTCATTTCGGCAACTTTATTTTTAGCTTTAACGACAATGGTATCTTAGTAGCGACCGATGGAGTTAACACTTACAGCGGAAGTTGGTCAGTAACAGACAGTAATAGCGGCGACGATTCTATAGACGATTTACATTTTAACATATCGTTTGCATCACCCGCCATTTTTGCAGAATTAACTGATGATTGGGACATCCTTTCACAAACAAGCGCTCTCATTGAGCTGATTGATGTCAGTGGAGGCAATGGTGGAACCGACTACCTCACTTTTCAAAGGCAATAGCGTCGTTGTCATTTGCTATTTAAAGGTCCCCTTACAATGTTGACGGGCTTTTGTCGTTATCACTTAACAACTAACAATAGTCGTTTTACAAGCAATGGTTTGTCTTTAATGACCTAGTTTTGCTTTCAGTAAAATTGATCGTCATTACCATTTGAACAACCTAGCTTGAAAACCAGTTTTAATTTAGTTTCCATTACTTCTCTCAACACCTTGTTCTTAATTGGAGCTAATGTTTTTAATGCAGCCTATGGTTTTATAACCTTTTATTATTGCAATTCTCTCGGCGACACCAAAACTTTTGCGGCTTATATCAGCTTGCTGTCCGTGGTTGGATTATTGGCTATTTTAGTGAACTTCGGCCACCATTTTTCAGCGACCAAGCAAATAGCAACACGATTGGACGACCGAAAATCAAGAGACGAATACTTGAGTCGGGTGATTGCCATTAAATTGATTTTGCTTGCTATAGCTTTAAGTGTCTATTTAGTGGTTGTGTTGATGTTATTTCCTCAGGTCAATAGCACTTATCTTATTACTATTGGGTTTTTGCCCATTTTTTATGAAGCCTTTTTCCCTTATTGGTTTTTCAATGGCATCGGGGACAATTCAAAAAACTTGCTTTTCAATGCGCTTCCAAAGTCTTTTATCATTGTCTATTTACTTTATTTTCAGCCTGAAATTCTTGATGCATTGACCATTATTTCGATTAGCAGTGGGCTTTCTGCCATTGTGGCTTGGATTTACATCATGACTAAAAAGGGGTTTTGCTTTCAAGCCATAAAAACAGCTGATATGTGGTCAGATATTCGTTCAGCAGCTCATGGCTTTTTAACTATTGATGCCGTTGACCTTCCATTGAAATTGTCGAAATTATTAAGTGCAACTTTCTTTGGACCTGCCAATATCATAGCCTTTGAACTGTATGAAAAAATATTTCGTCTTTTCAGATTGATCATGACATCGGCCAACCAGTCATTGATTCCGCAAACGATTTTCAATAAGGTGTCCCCAATCCACAAAAAGCAACTGTATACTTTCATCATCATTTCCATCAGCGTAGCGTTAGCAATAACCTATTTTCAAGACTTTATCGCAGAGGTATTTATGATTGACAAATACAGTGCTGTATCGTTGTTTAGTTTGTTGATTTTTGCCTGGCCACTTTATGCTTGTACTGAGTTTTTGGGGAATGGCTGTTTGCTTTTTTCATCAAAAAAACATCAGTACACAAAGGCCCTCTATATGTTTATCATACTCTTTTTGTCGGCAGTTTTTGTTTTAAGACAAGGCACGAAAATGACAGCAGCAGTTGTTTATGCCTATTTAATGTATGAATTACTTTTGGCAATTTATGTAATTTACACGGTGTCAAAGTTTAAGAATGTCTAGAACCTTAATCATCAGCGCCATGTTACCGTCCCAATACAAGGGTGGTGCCGAGAAAATAGCTCAGCTATGCATTGACGAACTACGCAGTACCACCAATGAGCCACTGATATTAACTCACAAAAAGTCGCGATATGGAAACGGCTCATTTCTGCCGGTATTTTTTGGCAATATTTGCAGTCCTAATAAAATTACCCAGAAGGGTGTTTTAGTCAAATTGATTTATCATCTGTTGGATATATTCAATCCTATTTTGTTGTTGGAGTTGATTTATTTGTTCACCGCCAAGAAAGTAAAGGTGATTTATGCACACAATATCACCTACTTTGGGTTTAATGTATTGATAGCTTCAAGAGTTTGTGGAATCAAATACGTGCAATTCTCACATGACTATTATTACACATGCGTCAAGTCCTCTAGATTTAGGGCTGGCCGAAATTGTGAGAAAACTTGTACCAGCTGCGCATTGCTTAGGGCCCCGGTCAAGCTGTTCAGTCAATCTGTAGAGGTCGCTTTTGTGAGCCAGGCAATCCAAAGCAGCATCACAAGTGAACTAAAGTTTAGCTCAACCCAAGTCTTATACAATCCTAAACAGAATGTCGCCAACAATGATTTAGTGAGTTCTAAACAAGCCCCAGAGTTTACTTTAGGTTATTTAGGAGCGATTTCCGAAAACAAAGGGATTCTTCAATTTCTTCAAGCGCACCTTCCTTTACTCGAATCTTTGGGGGTTAACATGATGATTGCGGGTTCTGGTGAAGGTCAATATTTTCAAGACTTTTTGACCTTGGTCAATACCCACCCATCCATAAACTATTTAGGTCAAACTGCTCCAGAGCGGTTTTTTCCTAAAATTAAATTTTTGTTAGTTCCCTCCCTGTGGAACGAACCTTTAGCCACGGTCATTTTAGAAGCTATCGCCTATGGCGTTCCTGTTATCGCTAACCACACAGGAGGCTCTTGCGAAATGATAGACCAAGGCCAAACGGGTTATTGTCTGGATCTTTTTGACAACACTAATTCGGAAGAACAATTGCAACAAATTTTCAGCCTCTCGGAAAACGATTATCAGGCACTTCAAAAAAATATAAAAGCAAAAGATTGGCCCTCCAAGGAAGATTGGATAGAGACCATTTTAAACATATAAAAACGGCAATGACCGCTAAGCTTTTAACTAGTCAGCATCAGAGATTGTTGCGTTTTCAATTAATGTTTTAGGCGATGGTAAGTCAATAAAATAAGCGAAATCTTGAGTGCTGACTATTGGCGAGAATCAGGATTATCCATTGTGTGATCCATCGCAAAAAGGACCGTCTGAGGTTTTGCCGCAGTTGCACAAGGAAAAACGGTTTCTTTTTGGAATAGGGTTTCCGTCTCCATCTAACAAGTTGACGTCTTTGGCATTAGTAACAACTACTTTTCCGCTATTGGTAACCTGAATGGTTGGTTGTGTGTTTTCTTCCATGAGTATTGCTTTGTTTTCGTAAAGGTACAATTTCTTAGTCGAGTTTTTTGATAAAATGAAAGCCAGCGATACGATAGCCTAGATTAAAATAAAATTTATGAGCTTTTGGACTGTCTACATAAGAATTAAGCTCGATACTCTCATAGCCCTTATTCCGACTCCAGTTTTCAATCCATGCCATAAAATCCTTGCCCAAACCCTGAGAACGCAATGATGAGTCCATGACGACATTGTCCAATTCTAACTGTTTGCCCGAGTATATTCTCGTAGTTGTCCATCCCGCAGTAATGCCGACCAAAACCCCGTTTAAAAAACAACCGAAAGGAGTGTAATGCTCGTAGTCTAACATGGCAGCCTGTCTCTTTTCGATTAAACTTCTTTCTAGGTTGGGGTTCAATTGCTGCGCCAAATCAACCATGGCGTTGAAGTGACTCTGATCTAATATTTTATATTCCATCGATGACCAATGATTAGTATTTTTCAGAAAATTAACGACCTACTCAACGCCTGGTTGCTTCAATTCCCAGTTCACTTTTTCTTTCTCTTGATCTACCATGGTCTTTACTTCAGCTAGTAATCGTTTGGCATCGTAGATAATGCCGTCTTTGATAGTATATTTCACACCACCTACCCGAACGATTTCATTGTCTTCAGTCAGTTTGATGGCGCCTGTACCGTAAAGAGATTTCAAATTGACCAGAGGATTTTCTTCGACAATGACAAAATCGGCCAGTTTACCGATTTGAACACTGCCAATTTGGTCATCAATTTTCAGAGCTTCTGCGCCGTTGAGCGTTGCCGAGCGGATTACTTCCAAGGGATGAAATCCAGCTTCGCGAAGCAATTCCAGCTCTCGGATATAGGCAAAGCCATAGAGTTGATAAATGTAACCCGAGTCTGACCCAGTTGTGACCCTCCCGCCGCGATTTTTATATTCGTTTACAAAGGTCATCCACAATTGAAAATTCTTTTTCCAAGCGACTTCTTGTTCGGTTCCCCAATAATGCCAATAACTGCCATGAGAGATTTTGCTAGGTTCAAAGAATTTCCACAAGGAGGGGAGTGTATAGTCTTCGTGCCACTCTGCTCTGCGAGTGCGTTGCAAATCTCGATTGGCGTCATAAATATTAAAAGTGGGGTCAAGAGTAAAGTCCAATTCCAATAGCTCATTCATTACGGCATTCCAGTGATCAGAGTAAGGTTCGGCGGCCTGAGCCCACAATTCTCCCGCCGCTTCAAAGCGGTCTTGCTCATTTTGATAATTATAGTCCAATGGGTAATCCTGAACTGTACGATCTTCAAACAAGGCTTCAGGCAGACCATACCAATGCTCCATGCTGGTCAAGCCCGCTCGGGCAGAATGCAGGACATTCCATCGCGCCACACTAAGCTGCGCATGATGACATGCTGATCCCAATCCTAATTTTTTATTTTCGTCCAATGCAGCAGCCATAATGTCGGGCTCTGCGCCAAAAAACTTGATGCCATCGGCGCCTCTTTTGGCGTTGGCTTTAACCCAAGTTCTGGCCATTTCAGGGGTTGAAATGGGCGCGTCATTCAAGGGGTTAAATTGTTTGGAGGTTTGGCCAAAGGCCGTGTAGGAAAAAATCCGTGGCGCTAAGATGCTATTGTTGGCCGAACGCTCTTTGAGGTCAAGGGTATAGTCTATTCCTCTACCGCTAGGCTCTCTTACAGTAGTCACCCCATGAGCCATCCATAATTTAAACACATAATCCCATTCCGCACCTTGGGCCCTGCCGCCAATATGTCCATGCATATCAACGAAGCCCGGCAATAGATACATGCCATTGGCATCTAATTCTCTGCCGCCCTCGTTGAGCTTTGGACGATACGCCTCCTTGACTGGTACTCCTGGGTAGCCCACAACTTGTATTTGCTTGATGATATTGTTTTCAACGACAATATCAACAGGCCCTCGAGGCGGCGACCCATCGCCATTGATTAAGGTAACCCCTCGAATGATTAACTGATTGTATGGGCCATCACCCAAATAATTTTCTTGAGCTTGCGCCCCTAAAGAAATAACTATTGTGAGTACTAATAACTTGATCTGTTTCATGATTGCTGTTGGATTAATGATAACTGCACCAGTCACTACCTATGGGAGACCCATCGGGAATGTTAGGACTTTCAACTGGCTTGAAAGCGGTTGGATTACTAAAAAATCGATCGAGCAATGTCAGAATAAATTGTTGCTCTGAAGATCTTTTTTTGCTCTTTGCCATTTCTTTTCTTAAGTTTTGCAACGCTGACATTACAGACATTCCTACCTGAGGATAAGCCTGATCGTTTTGACTCAAAGCAAATAAATGACTCAATATTTGAGCATTAATACTGTTTTGAACTTCTTGCGAATAGGGGTCTGAATAGGTGGTGTTTTTAATATGATCTAGTGTTAAGTTGGTCATTTCGGAGACATCTAATTGGTTTGAATCTTGGGCTTTTTGAAGGACCAATCGAGAAGCTCTTTCGGGATGAAACAAGAAGTTCAAGGTAAAATCGGCTGCTGTTGCTGCTGCTCCCATTGGGTCAAAAATAGGGCCAAGCTGGCTTTTAAAACTTTCGCGTGTTCGGCCATATCCAGGAGATCTTGGCGGAAACAACTCCAATTGAGCTTTGGGAATAGCCAGTTCACTCGCTTGGAGAGTCTTTAAAATGGCCGACAATGCCAATCGCTGTTCTTTTGCACTGACGGGTCTTGGTGATTGTAAATCCTCTTTGGTGGCATAATTGTATTCAACACCACCTATTAATTTAGAAGCGGCTTCTGCCTGATATCTATGAAAAAAATAAATGGGCGCAAATACATCTTCAAGAACGGAAACAGCTTCTCCATCCTTAATATTATCTAAGGAAAACTGCTCAATGGCTTTTTTTCTAACGGCCATAACCCGGTCTAATTCCTCTGAGGCCGACCTGCCGCCATCCCACAAATGAGCATAGGGATGTGCCCCGCCTGAAGCTCTTGCATCGCTATCTGAAATGTATCTCAACCCATTCCCATAGGCTTTGTTGAGGATGTTATTCAGGGCTTTGGTCTCGTCTGTCCCATCGGGAAAATCCGAGTAAGAATACATAACAGTTGCGATGTCCCACGCGCCAATGCCTATAGCATAGGCGTCGTCGAAAACTATGTTATCATTTTTAAGAGAAATCAAAGGATGGGGATAGTCCATGACTGACGCGCGATTATTCGCACTGGCTGCAAAATTGTGTTGAAATCCAAGCGTATGTCCTACTTCGTGCGCTGAAAGTTGACGAATGCGGGCCAAGGCTAAGGCCATCATAGCGCTATCTCCATCACCGTTTTCAGCAAAGGGGGCTTTAGACAAGCCTTGGGCAATTAAATAATCTTGCCGTATTCTCAGACTACCCAAACTCACGTGCCCCTTAATGATTTCTCCTGTTCTCGGGTCGGCCACACTCGCGCCATAACTCCAGCCTCTGGTAGAGCGGTGCACCCATTGAATCACGTTGTATCGAATATCTAAAGGATCAGCGTCTTCGGGCAACATTTTTACCTGAAAGGCATTGATAAATCCAGCGGCTTCGAAAGCTTGGTTCCACCAACTAGCTCCTTCGAGAAGCGCCGAGCGGACGGGCTCAGGCGTTCCGGGGTCGAGGTAGTAAATAATGGGGTCAACGGCTTCGCTCATCGCTTGATCAGGAAATTTCTTCTCTAATCGATGGCGGGTAGTGTAACGTTTTGTAATGGATTGATTCACAGGCGTGGCATAATCCATGTACGAAAAAGGATAGCTGCCACTTCTCGGATCATAGTCGCGCAGTTCAAACTGGTTGTCGGGAAGTTCAATAAACGAATGATGTTGATAGGCGGTGACAAAGTCAGAATTGGGTGCCACTGACCGTATGTTGCGTCCTGTTCCGTTGCCACTAAATGTCAGCATAGCGTCAAACTCTACATTTTTTGGAAAGGCCTTTGTTTGATCTATAGCCAGCGCAGAGCGACTTTTGTCTAAGCTATAATTTCCTTGCCCAGATCCCTTCAAGCGACCTGTGACACCATGACTGTCTTGCATTATGAAAGGAGTGAGGTCAATCAAATAACCTTTGGCAGTTTTAGTCACGATAGGGAATCCAAATAAAACTGATTTGGCAAAGGCTTCGCGAACTGATTTTTTTTCCGCAGCGTTATCTGTGTTTGCCCTAAAGTCCAAATTGGGCTGAATCAACATCAATTTGTTTCCTGCTTTCTGGAAAAAAACGACTTGCGTAGCGCCCAGCTGACCCCTGTCTAAACCAATGTCGTTACTGCCAAGCCCTTGACTTAGGGCGTTGACGTATAAAAATTCTTCACCGAGCTTTTCCACTTCGAGAAAAATTTGGTCCGAATCTTCAAAATAATAGAAGTCAAAGTAGCCCGAGAAGGATTTACTGGCTTTACTGAGGTCGGGTTGTGCTGTGCTGAGTTGCGAAAACAAAGCAATAGAAAGTAAAAAGAATCTAGTCATTGTAAATAATATTAATTATTCGCCCAAGTGGTTTTGAGTTCTTGGGATGGTTAAAAGGTTAGTTTGCCGGCCACTGACATAGCGGAAACCGTCTTTGCCAAAAAAACCGGCTTCTTCAAGCATAATCCTGATGTCTCTTTGCCATGCCTCAATATAAACAGTGGTGTTCAGTTCAATAGCATAAACAGTATTGAGGTATAAGGGATAGTCTCCATTTTCCGGAACACCGTCTTGCGCATCCCACATGCCAATTGTTGGCCCTGAAGAATGTCCGTAGCTTCCAAGGGGGTGGGTATATACTGAAGGGCGTAGCCCTTCGGCCTTGGCTTGATCTAGAGTGTTCCTGAGGATATTATTTCCAGAGTCTCCCAGTCTAAAATTGTCTGTTAGCAAGTCTTGTAGTCGGTTGCCTTTGGCTAATGCTTGGGTTAAAAACTCAGGGGCTTTAGTTTCAAAAGGTTTGAGCACATAGACCAGTTCTTGACAATCGGTGTTGAGACGTAAGTAGGTGATTCCGAAATCGCAATGAACCAAATCTCCGGGTAGAATGACGTTTTCTTGTGGTCTATTCGAAAAGGCATAGAGGTGATCTCCCACAACTTCATGGGAGCGCTGGATATCAACAGAGGGATGGAACCACGTTTCTAGACCAAGCCTAGTAACCTTGTCACGCATCCACCATTCCACATCGGTGGTAGTTGTGATACCGGGGGTAATCACTTTTTCTGAAAAGGCTTCGGCAATGATGTCGTGAGTAATATTGACCAGATGGGAGTAAATGGCCATTTCACGCTCAGTTCGCGATTCAATCCAAGCAGTAGCCAATGGTTGAGCCGAAACCACCCTGTTTTGAAATTTTTTGGGAAGATAGTCCATGAACATCTTGAAGTCAGTATGATCTAGGCCATCGGCTATATTGAAATGATCTGAAAAGTTCAACCCAATGGATTTTGGATTGCGCTCTTCTATCAACTCCATGAGCCTCAACCATTGGTTGGGTTGTCGATCTTTGTCCCAAGCAGATTGGATGTTTTCACCAAAATTGTAACGCGCTACGGCCAGTTTGTCCAGAGTGTTTTCTTGAGCGTTTCTAAAAAAAAGTATTATGGTTCTTCTCCGAGCATTGAGCCACGTAGCTGGAAGCATATTTTTTAAAACAGGATCTTCATTATATTCCCGAGAAATCAACACCCACATGTCAATTCCTGTGCGATCCATGAGTTCAGGTAATAGCTCCTCGAAACGTTCTTTTAAAATTTGATCGACTACTTCGGCGCGCTGGCGTTCGGGTAAAATCAATTGCGCTTGTGCCGAAAGCGATAAGCCAAGTAGGAGAAAAAGAAGATGTTTCATAGTCCTTAGATTGAAAGAACCCAAGATATGGATAAAAACAAAAACCCCACTCAGTTTGAGTGGGGTTTTTCGTGGAGCATATCGGAGTCGAACCGATGACCTTTTGGCTGCCAGCCAAACGCTCTAGCCAGCTGAGCTAATGCCCCATATTTGGAGGCGCAATATACATAATATTCTAAAATGTAAAGGCTAATTTCTCTCTACAAGATTGAGTTTTAAAAGGCTTTAAATCATTCTTGAGGAGAAAAATGTAAATTTGCAGCAAAGCAATAGGATGAATACGGTTCGAATTACCAAGCAATTTACTTTCGAAACAGGGCATGCTCTATATGGCTATGACGGCAAATGTCGCAATGTTCATGGCCACAGCTACAAGCTGTCTGTGACGGTCATTGGGCATCCTATACAGGACACAAGCCATGTTAAACAGGGCATGGTAATGGACTTTGGCGATTTAAAAAATATTGTAAAAAGGGAGATAGTTGATGTCTTTGACCACGCCACGGTGTTCAATAAAAATACGCCTCATGTTGATTTGGCACATACCTTACAGCGAGAAGGGCATAACGTTTTATTAGTAGATTATCAGCCTACGAGCGAATGCATGGTTGTGGATTTTGCTCAAACTATTGCCGCCCATTTGCCTGAGCATATCAAGCTGTTTTCGGTGAAACTTCAAGAAACGGAAACCGCATTTGCCGAATGGGTAGCTGCAGATAATTCGTAAGCGAACAATGACAATGACTTCCGTTACAAACATTCCATTAACCAAAGGCAAACAAGTATATTTCGCTTCTGACAATCATTTGGGTGCACCAACATTGGCCGAAAGCCGACCCAGAGAGAAGCATTTTGTAGCGTGGTTGGACAGTGTGAAAGCCGATGCGCAAGCACTGTTTTTATTGGGAGATCTATTTGATTTCTGGTTTGAATATGACACAGTAATCCCCAAAGGATTTACGCGAGTTTTGGGCAAATTGGCTGAGCTCTCTGATGCTGGAATCCCGATTTATTTTTTCACTGGCAATCACGACCTATGGATGCATGGGTACTTTGAAGAAGAACTCAACATCACAGTATTTCATAGGCCTCAAGAATTTTTGATTGGAGAAAAGCACTTTTTCATCGGTCATGGAGATGGACTAGGCCCGCATGACAAGGGCTATAAAAGGTTTAAAAAAGTAGTGTCCAATTCGTTTTTCAAATGGTGCTTCAAATGGCTACATCCCGACATTGGCATGAAGATAGCGCAATACCTTTCCGTTAAAAACAAACTTATCTCTGGCGAAGAAGACGCCAAGTTTGAAGGTAATGAGAAGGAGTGGTTAGTGCAATACTGCCGCCGCAAGTTGAGTCAGTCACACAGGGATTTTTTTGTCTTTGGCCACCGCCACATGCCTTTAAACATTAAATTGAAGGACAATGCAACCTATATTAATCTAGGAGACTGGATTGAGCATAACACCTACGGCCAGTTTAACGGCATTACATTCGAGCTGAAAAAGTTTGAGTAAAGCAGTTATTTCAAATCCTTCAGCTTGAGCTGTAAACTTGTATTGCCATGCCACTCATTTTGCTCAACAGTGTAAGCCACATCAAAGGTGGCATTGTTTTGTGTTTGCTCTAATTTAGCACCAAGTCCAAACCCAATAGCGGGGAACAATTGCCCTGATTGCTGTAAATTTAATTTCAGGTGATCCTCATTGGCACCTACCCGCTTTCCAAAGCCAGTATCACGAACTGATTTGCTCATAAAGACGGGGGTCATGTTGTCGGGTCCGAAAGGTGCAAATTGCTCCAAAATCCTAAAAAACTTGGGACTGATTTCACTAAAATCTAACGCCAAATCAATACGGAGCGTTGGCACGCGTTGGGCTTCGGTAATCCTTTTGGCTACTTCATTTTCGAAACGGGATTTAAAGTAATCGTACTGGTCCTCTCGGATGGTTAGGCCAGCAGCGTATTTGTGTCCTCCGAATTGAACAATGGCGTCGCTACAAGCTTCCAGTGTACTATACAAATCAAATCCTTTGACCGATCGTGCTGAGGCGGCTAAGTGGTCGCCACTTTTAGTAAAAACAACGGTTGGTCTATAGTGGGTTTCTGTAAGACGGGAAGCGACAATTCCAATCACGCCTTTGCGCCAATTGGGATTATAGACCACAGTGGAAAACTGGTTAACCTCGTTGTTTGTTTGAATTTGAGTCAAAGCTGCTTCGGTAATCTCTCGATCCAACACTCTCCTGTCGGTATTATATGTTTCTATTTGTTTGGCTAACTCTTTAGCGCGTTTATGGTCGCGTGCCATCAGTAGGTCAACTGCAAAATTGCCTTGCTCCATCCTTCCAGCGGCATTAATTCTGGGAGCTATTTTAAACACCACATCAGAATTACTGAAGTTATTCAGCTGAAAAGTCGCCATAATGGCCTTGAGTCCTGGCCGTGGATCTGTGTTAATCTGTTGAAGCCCAAAATGAGTCATCACCCTATTCTCATCAGTCATCGAGACAATATCCGCTCCAATAGCTACGGCCACCAAATCTAAATAGGGCATCAAACCTTCTGCCGGACGGCCTTCACTTTGCTCAATGCCTTGAATCAGTTTGAAGCCAACGCCACAGCCGCACAAGTCTTTAAAAGGATAGGAACAGTCTTTGCGTTTTGGGTCCAAAACGGCAACAGCATTTGGGATAGTTTCTCCTGGAGTATGATGATCGCAAATGATAATATCAATGCCCTTATTCTTTGCGTAAGCTACCTTATCAATGGCCTTGATGCCGCAATCTAATACAATCATGAGGCTTATGTCATTATCTGCTGCAAAATCAATGCCTTGTAAAGACAGGCCATATCCTTCAGAGTAGCGGTCTGGGATATAGGTAGTTACCTTGTCTGTTCTGTTGCCGAGATAAGTAGCCATAAGCGAAACCGCAGTAGTGCCATCGACGTCATAGTCACCAAAAACGATAATGGCTTCATTGTCATTCAAAGCGGTTGTGATGCGGTCAATGGCTTTGTGCATATCAGCCATAAGCATGGGGTCGTGAAGCTGTTCGAGGGAAGGACGAAAAAAAGTTTTGGCATCTTCAAAAGTTTGAATCCCTCTTTGAACCAAAAGACTAGCAATGGCCTTATCTACACCCAAATCAGTCATTAATTTGGAGGTTACTTTTTCGTTTGGAGGAGAATTAGTTTGCCAAATCATAAGAGTTTAATCGGTTTTTCCTGCAACAACAAGTACGATTTCTCCTTTAGGTGGTTGCGCTTCAAAATGAATTCGGAGCGCTTCCAGACTACCTCGCTCGTGCGTTTCAAAATGCTTGCTGATTTCGCGAGAAACACAGGCTTGGCGATCTGCTCCTAATGAATTGGATAAATCTTGAAGGGTTTTCAGCAGCTTGTGAGGTGCTTCGTATAGTATTATGGTTTTTGACTCTTCCCTTAAGAACTGAAGTCGCGTTTGCCGCCCTTTTTTAGGTGGCAAAAATCCTTCAAAGACAAATCGGTCATTGGGTAGTCCAGAAGCCACGAGTGCTGGGACAAAAGCTGTAGCTCCAGGAAGACACTCAACGGGGATGTTGTTTTGAATACACGCCCGTACAATAAGAAAACCAGGATCTGAAATGGCAGGGGTCCCTGCATCGCTAATTAGCGCCATGACAGTTCCTGCTGTAATGGACTTTACTAATCCCTCAATCATGCGGTGTTCGTTGTGCATGTGATACGATTGCATTGCCGTGTCAATTTGATAATGCTTCAATAACTTTCCTGAAGTTCGGGTGTCTTCGGCCAATATTTTATCTGCATTTTGGAGTACCTCAACCGCTCTAAAAGTCATGTCTTTTAAATTACCAATTGGAGTAGGGACGACATATAGCTTGCTCATTGTCCAAATTTATTAGCAATGAGGTCCATCAATCGCTGTTCATATTCAGTTTTGCCCTCCCAATTATTATAATCGGGTTTCACTTTAGATTGAATAAAATCTACAGCTTCTTTATGGCTTTCCATCGCCTCAAGCATTTCGAAAATGCGCTCAAATTCACCACTTTTACCTTCAAAAAGATGCTTCATAAAAGCAAGACGGTCATTTAAATCGAGTGAAATTCTTACTGGCCTTAGCGTCTCGTTCAAAGACAAAGGCTTACTTTTAGAATCATAAGATAGATTAGTCGAAACGGGATCAAACTCGGGAAGATTTCTATGATCTTTGGTCAAAGATTCAAAATCGTCGCCCTGACTTGCTGCGCTTTCTGAATGGGCTTGGTTGTCTAGAATAGAGTCAATGTGTTCCGCTTGAGGGTCTATTTGGGCCACGATATCTTTTATTGTTTCGATACCAAGCTCGGTTAGTGCGTTGTCGGAAGGCCCGTCTTCAGGCTGAACTAGCGGTGTTTCAAAGTTAGCTTGGTGTTCTAAAATGACTAATATATCATAAATTTTTCGAGCAGACGACAGAGCGGCAACATAGTCTTTGGTATCAATTGATGCTATGAGTTGTGCGATGAATTCTTGGAGATTTCTCGGGTCTTGAGCCATTGCAGGGATAGTTTTCACCGAAGGTATCAAAAACTATCTATTCTCACAATGCAAAAACATCGAAATGATAGGCTATTGTGAGGCGGCGCACAATTTTTTTTTATATTTGCACGCTCAGCGCAACTCATGGTTAAAGCTTTTAAACCATATGATATTCAGTTTGTTGGTTTAAAAATTGGCCATCATGAGTTTGCATACGACATTGACAGTACGTTCTTTGAAGCATTTGATTATGCAGAATTTAATGACGCAGCATTAAAAGCCCATGTTTTTTTGGATAAAAAAACTACCATTTTGGACTTCAAATTTGAAGTTTCGGGCCTTGTAAATGTGAATTGCGACGTCACCAATGAGCCTTTTGACCTTTCAGTTCAGGGTCAATTCGAGCTAGTAGTTAATTTTGGAGAGGAGTTTAACGACGACAACGAATCCATCTTAATTCTGCCTCATGGTTCTTTTGAAATGAATGTTGCGCAGTATATTTTTGAACTAATTGTTCTTTCTATACCAGCAAAGCGCGAACACCCAGGAATAAAGGATGGCACATTAAATTCAGACATATTGTCTAAGCTTGAGGAACTCAATCCCAATAACAGTAGGTATGACCAAGATCATGAGGTTGACCCGCGTTGGGAGGGATTAAAAAATTTATTAACGGATAACTAATTGAAATAATGGCACATCCAAAACGCAAAATATCGAAAACACGTCGCGATAAACGCCGTACGCATTACAAGGCTACCGCACCTCAAATCGCTACATGCCCAACTACTGGGGAGGCTCACCTTTTTCACCGAGCTCATTGGTTTGAAGGCAAGCTATATCACAGAGGTCAAGTTCTTATTGACAATTCTGAAACAGCCCAAGCTTAAGCTATATTTCAACGCTGAGAGGCGTTTTAACTTGTATAGACAAACAATAAGCTTTTGAACGCAGCAATTACAGCCGTCGGAGGATACGTTCCTGATTTTGTTTTAACCAACAAAATGCTCGAGGGAATGGTGGAGACTAACGACGAATGGATTGTTTCACGGACTGGGATAAAAGAGCGCAGACTCCTCAAAGGGGAAGGGCGTGGGACTTCGTTTATGGCCATTCGCGCGGCTCATGACTTGATTCAAAAAAGCAATCTTGACCCATCTACTATCGATCTGGTTATTGTAGCTACGGCAACTCCAGACATGCAAGCCGCTTCCACCGCAGCCTATACGGCCGCCCAAATCGGAGCGACTAATGCTTTTACATTCGATTTAGACGCTGCTTGTTCTAGTTTTTTGTTTGGGATGTCAGCAGCATCAAGCTATATAGAGTCTGGCCGCTATAAAAAAGTTTTACTTATCGGAGCAGATAAAAATTCATCGATGATCAATTATGAGGACAGGGCAACTTGCATCATTTTTGGTGATGGGGCTGGAGCCGTGTTGTTTGAGCCCAACGAAGAAGGTTTTGGTGTGCAAGACGAGTATTTGCGTAGCGATGGGTCGGGGAGGGAGCATCTTCTGGTTAAGTATGGTGGATCGGCCTACCCCATTGAACAATCACATATAGAGCATAAAGAACAATTTGTTTTTCAGGACGGTAAAAACGTCTTCAAGCATGCCGTGTCTAATATGGCAGATGTTTCTGAGAAAATTTTAGAACGGAATCAATTGACTAAGGAGGACGTCAATTGGCTTGCACCTCATCAGGCAAATAAAAGAATCATTGACGCCACCGCCAGCAGAATAGGCGTTGAAGAAGATAAAGTGATGATGAATATCCAGAAATATGGAAATACGACCTCTGGGACGCTACCGCTGTTATTATTTGATTATGAATCTCAATTGAAAAAGGGAGATAAAATAATTTTTGCCGCTTTTGGTGGTGGATTTAACTGGGGAGCATTATATTTGACATGGGCCTACAACCCTAGTGCGTAAAATAAACACTACAAAAATGGACTTAAAAGACATTCAAAACCTTATCAAATTTGTTGTTAAATCGGGCGCTAGCGAGGTCAAACTCGAAACCCCTGACTATAAAATCAGTGTTAAAACTGGTTCAGAATCCGATCAAAAAATTGCTCAGTACATGCCACTGACAGCTGCCGCTCCTATTGCTGTGCCTCAAACTCCTGCTGTTACCACTGATCAACAGTCGGCAACGACATCCTCGGAGACACAAGACTCGAGTAAATATATTACGGTTAAATCTCCTATGATTGGGACCTTTTATTTGAAGCCTTCTCCCGATAAACCAAACTTTACAGATGTTGGTCAGCGCATTGCAGAAGGAGATGTACTTTGCATAATTGAAGCCATGAAGCTTTTTAATGAAATTGAGTCTGAGGTAAGTGGAACCATCGTGAAGATTTTGGTTGATGACGCTTCTCCAGTAGAATTCGACCAACCTCTCTTTTTGGTCGATCCTTCCTAAAAAAATGAGAAAATTTTCTCAAAGCTTGATAATCTAAGAGGCTATGTTCAAAAAAATACTTATTGCAAATAGAGGAGAAATTGCCCTGCGGATCATTCGTACTTGCAAGGAAATGGGCATTCAAACGGTTGCCGTTTATTCTTCTGCTGACGCGGATAGTCTCCATGTGAAATTTGCAGATGAAGCTGTATGCATTGGTCCTCCGTCGAGTTCAGAATCCTATTTGAAAATTCCTCATATTATTGCAGCAGCTGAAATAACCAACGCTGACGCAATTCATCCAGGATATGGCTTTTTGTCTGAAAACGCCAAGTTTTCAAAAATTTGTTCCGATCATGGTATCAAGTTTATAGGGGCATCTGCGGAGATGATCAGTAAAATGGGAGATAAGGCTACTGCCAAAGCAACTATGAAGGCCGCTGGCGTTCCTTGTGTTCCAGGTAGTGAGGGGATATTGAAAGATTTTAATGATTGCAAAAAAACGGCTAAAGTTGTCGGCTACCCAGTGATGCTTAAAGCTACTGCAGGTGGCGGAGGACGTGGAATGCGGGCAGTGTGGTCAGAAGAAGAACTACTTCCAGCTTGGGAAGGCGCGAGACAAGAATCGAAAGCAGCCTTTGGAAATGACGACATGTACATGGAAAAACTCATTGAAGAGCCAAGGCATATTGAAATTCAAGTCGTAGGCGACTCCACAGGTCGGGCTTGTCATTTGTCAGAAAGAGATTGTTCTATTCAAAGACGACATCAAAAACTAACCGAGGAGGTGCCTTCTCCTTTTATGACTGACGCTTTGCGAAAAAAAATGGGGGCAGCAGCAGTAAAGGCAGCAGAGTTCATCAAGTATGAAGGGGCGGGAACCATCGAATTTTTGGTAGACAAGCACCGCAATTTCTTTTTTATGGAGATGAATACCAGAATTCAAGTGGAGCATCCTATTACCGAGCAAGTAGTAGATTTTGATTTGATTAGAGAGCAAATATTAGTTGCTGCGGGAGTGCCTATATCGGGAAAAAACTATTTGCCTAATTTGCATTCAATTGAATGCCGTATCAATGCCGAAGATCCTTATAACGGCTTTCGTCCATCACCAGGTAAAATTACAACACTCCACGCACCAGGGGGTCACGGTGTCAGACTGGATACCCACGTCTATGCAGGCTATACCATTCCGCCTAATTATGACTCCATGATTGCCAAATTGATTACAACAGCACAAACGCGCGAGGAGGCCATTAACAAAATGAAGAGGGCCCTTGATGAATTTGTAATTGAGGGAATTAAGACTACTATTCCGTTTCACCGCGCTTTGATGGATCATCCTGATTATCTTAAAGGGAAATACACCACCAAATTCATGGAATCTTTTGACATAGGTGTTCCAGAAGAGGAATAGCCCATGCCGCCTCCAATGCCACAATTGTCTTTCTGGGATCGCCAAACTTGGCTTAGCCATATTGACTATGCCATCATTGGCAGCGGTATTGTAGGCCTTCAAACAGCGATTCAGCTCAAAAAACAGCGACCAAAAGCCAAAATCTTAATTCTTGAAAGAGGGACCCTGCCTCATGGCGCTAGTACTAAAAACGCTGGCTTTGCTTGTTTTGGCAGTGTTAGTGAACTCTTGTCCGATTTGAGTCTGCATAGCGAGGCCGAAGTTCTAGACCTGGTCGAAGCCAGGTGGGAAGGCCTTAGACTGTTGCTTCAAGAGCTGCACGACAAGCCATTTGGATATGAAGCAACGGGTGGGTTTGAGGTGTTTAGAAAAGGCGATACAGCAATTGCACATCGATGTTTGGATGCAATTCCAGATCTCAACGATAAATTGTCAGGCATCTTCCGAGAACCAGTTTTTGAGATCACAAATACCATCCCGTCTTTTTCAGGATTTGGAGCAAAGACTATTGTAAATCGATTTGAGGGCCAGCTCAATACAGGCGATATGATGCAAGCACTTTTGCATAGAGCCCACGCTTTGGGGGTAATGATTTTAAATGGCGTTGAGGTCACTGGACTGTCTTCGGTTTCGGATGGTGTAATAATAGACCTAGAAGGGCTGGAACTCAAATGCCAACATCTGGCCGTTTGTACCAATGGATTTGCCTCAGAATTACTCGAATTAGATGTTAAGCCTGCCAGAAATCAAGTGCTCATTACCACGCCAATCTTTGGGCTGAAGGTTCAAGGGAGTTTTCATTTAGATCAAGGGTATTTTTATTTTCGTAATGTGGGTAACCGTCTGTTACTTGGCGGAGGGAGGCATTTGGATGCATTAGCAGAATGTACTTCGGAAATGAAACAGACCGCTAAAATTCAATCTCATTTGGAAGAGCTACTACACAAATATATCTTACCTCACGATTCTTTCGAAATTGAACAACGATGGAGCGGCATTTTAGGGGTAGGAGACCAAAAGAAACCTATTGTAAAGCAAGTAAAACCCAACATTTATTGCGGCGTTAGAATGGGAGGAATGGGCGTTGCTATAGGGAGTCTGGTCGGACATCAGCTGTCAAAACTGATGACAAATTCTGAGGGCTAAGCTTATTATCAATTAAGTACTCGGCGATTTGAACGGCATTGGTAGCTGCACCTTTTCGCAAATTGTCACTAACAATCCATAGGTTGAAACTCCGGTCGTGTGAATGATCTACTCTCAGTCGGCCCACAAAAACATCATCGGAACCATAAGCGTTTAGCGGCATGGGATAGCTTTCCTCCAAAAAAACAACGCCAGCTGTATTTTTAAGAACCTGAGCGACCTCTGTCAGCTCTGCGGGCCTAGAAACAGTAATATTAACGGATTCTGAATGACCGCCAATTACAGGCACTCTAACTGCAGTTGCTGTAATGCCAATAGAATTGTCGTTGAGAATTTTCTTGGTTTCAAGAATCAATTTCCACTCCTCTTTTGTGTAACCATCCTGACTAAAGTCATCACATTGAGGAAGTGCATTTTCGTGAATGGTATGCGGATAGAATTTGTCGCCAGGAATTCCATTTTGTTCATTTTTGAGCTGATCAATACCACTTTGTCCACTACCTGTTACGGACTGATAGGTCGAGACAACTAATCTGTCGAGACCAAAAACTTGGTGGAGGTCATGCAAAGCAACCACAAGTTGAATGGTAGAGCAATTAGGATTCGCTATAATTTTATCTTCAGCAGTCAGCGTTTTGGCATTGATTTCAGGCACTACCAGCTTGATGTTATCATGCATTCTCCAAGCTGAAGAGTTGTCTATAACCGTGGTGCCACAGCGCGCAAATTGAGGCGCCCATATTTCTGATAATTCGGCGCCAATTGAAAATAAAGCAATATCTGGCCTAGCCTCCAAGGCTTCGCGCATAGAAATCAAAGTCAATGGATTGGTCCCAAAAGTCACAGTTTGTCCAACACTTTGGTCAGAGGCGGCAACTAACAATGTGTCAATGGGTAATTGACGCTCTTCCAATACCTTTAACATTGTTTGACCTACCAAACCAGTTGCTCCTATAATTGCAATTGTCATAGCTGAAAAATATTGATTGTAAAATTAGTCGAAAGTTACGAAACACGAAAACATAATACTAGGGGAGGACAACCCTCGGTACGCGACTAGAAACCCCTGTTATCAGTTCGTAGGAAATAGTGCCCGCACCTTCGGCGAGCTCTTCTGCAGTTTGATGTTGTCCGAAAACTTCTACCAGATCTCCTTCTGAGCATGCTATGCCTGTGACATCCAGCATGATCATATCCATACAAACATTACCCACTATGGGCGCTTTTTGACCGTTAACCATCATTTGGCCTTTGCCTTTGCCGTATTGACGGCCAATGCCGTCAGCGTGACCAATCGGAACAACGGCAATAGATTGAGCTTCGGTGCACACATGGCCGCGGTTGTAACCCACAGATTCTCCTGAAGGCACATGGTGTATTTGTGATATGTGCGTCTTTAGGGATGCGATTGGCTTCAAACCAGCATGTTTTTCGGGATCGTTTGAGAAGCCATATAAGCCAATGCCGCTTCGAACCATATCAAAGTGCGCTTCGGGATAATTTAGAATACCAGAGGTGTTGCACAGATGCCGAATGGGTTGATAACCGAGTGAGGCAATGAATTGATCATTGATTGATTCAAATTTTCGGACTTGATTAATGGTAAATTCTTTTTCTTCGGGATCCTCGCTGGCCGCAAGATGGGACAATAGTGAAGTAATATATAAGACATCTTGACGATCAAAAACCTTGGCAACGGCCTGAGCCTGATCGTCTTGAAATCCAAGGCGATTGAGGCCTGTGTTAAATTTAATATGTACCGGGTATTTGCGTTGTTTTTTTAATTGGGCTTCGGCTAAAAAAGCCTTTAACACTTCAAAATTGTATATACAGGGTTCCAAACAATGGTCAATGATTTGCTCCAAACATTGCACTTGGGGATGGAGTATCATGATGGGTTTTTTGACACCAGCTTTTCTAAGAGCAGTGCCCTCTTGGGTATAGGCTACAGCAAAGTAATCGACATTTAAAGACTCTAATTTTTCTGCTACAACCGCGGCAGCGCTACCATAGGCAAAGGCTTTGATGACAGCAAGAAACTTGGTTTTGGGGGCAAGTTTTTCCTTCAAATGAAGGAAATTAGCCTCAAGTGCATTCAGGTCAATTTCCAAAAAAGTAGGGAATGGTCTATTCATCAGCGATCGGATCAAATTCTGCCGGATTATTGTTGCTCATGTCGTTCGATTTGATTGCCTCTTGACGCATGGCTTTATAGAATGCGGCACGACATAAGGGCTCGTATTCATCAACCTCCCCCAACAGAACAATATCGTCATTAGAAGATTTTCTGTAGCTGTATTGGGCAAGATTCCCTGTTCGGGTACAAATGGCGTGGACTTTGGTGACATATTCGGCGGTTGCCATGAGATTGGGCATGGGGCCAAAAGGATTGCCTTTAAAATCCATATCTAATCCGGCGACAATGACACGCACCCCTTTGTTGGCCAAATCATTACAAACTCGTACAATTTCGGCGTCAAAAAACTGAGCTTCATCAATACCTACAACCTCACAGCCATCGGCCAGAATAGGGATATTGGCAGCTGCGGGTACAGGTGTGGACATAATTTCGTTGGCATCATGAGAAACCACTTTGTCTTGGTTGTACCTGACGTCCATCGATGGTTTAAAGATTTCCACTTTTTGTTTAGCAAACTGAGCTCGCTTCAGTCGCCGAATTAACTCCTCCGTTTTTCCAGAAAACATCGAGCCACAAATGACTTCGATCCAACCGAATTTATTTTCTTGACTTCCTGTACTTTCTAAAAACATATACTTTGAGAACCTTGGATCCATTTTACAGGACTGGGGTAAATTTACAAAATTGGAGAATGGATTAACTCCTCTAGGGAAGGATTTCTCCAAAGATGTAAAGATTCGCATTTTTTGTAAATTTACCCGATAAACGCATAATTTGCCCATTTATAGTCAATTGGACTACAGTTATAACTATTCGGAGAGCAGTTATACTAGGAGAGCCGCTGCTTTGTGTTAAATGTTGTTCTTTGTGGACCTATAATTATTGCCCCACATTACCTATAACTTCTACTGAAAAACACATTGTGGTATGATCAGGGGTTATACAATATTATTTCGTAAATCATTCATATGCCTGACCCTATTTTGTCTTGTGACAAAGGGAATGTCACAGTCTGATGACTTCGTGTTGCAAGCTGAGAATAATGGCAGAAGCGCCGTATTACCCAAAGTGTTATATGCCGACCCATTTGGGTTTTTATGGTATAGCACGCATAACGGTGTGGTATTTGAATCGGGGACAAAACGGGAGGTTTACGAGTATAACCACCCCAGTGGGGTTGAGGTAAATTTTACCAACAATCTTCTCAGAACAAAAGATGATAGACTTTTTGCCTGCACCGATTTGGGGCTTTGGCATCTAAAAATTATTGAGGGTGTTTCTGACTGGATGATCACCACGGAGACAATTTATGAGGGTAAAACGAACATGTATTCTGTTGTTGAAGGACTAAAAAGTGATGTATGGGCAGGAGATATGAACGGTGGTATTTATCATATTAACGGTGATGAGAGTAACTCAAAAATCTTTGAGGGGGACTTTGGAAGAGTAGAACTGTCTCACTTTCAAGAGGGCAAAGGGCTTGTTTTCAAGGCATCAGGAACTTGGTATCTGTTAAAGGGACAGGAGTTGAACAAGTTGTTTGAGCCCAAAGATGCCAATTCCATCATTTCCAGAAATGGAAACTTTTTTCCTCATAGTACTTCGGGCTATTATGTTTATGATGGTAAAAATTACCAATACGTCTATGACAAGGAATTGGACGTTCAATTTGTGAGTCTGCCATTCGAAGAAATAATTTCCTCCTACGGAAGAGGTCATCAACAGATGTATGAGCAAGATATACTAGTCAAAGAGAATAAAGAACTTTTAAAGTTCGCTTTTGTTGAGACGGAAATCGGCAGTTATGATATGGTGCTTGAAGAAGTCAAAACCTATAGTAACAAAATTTTGGATGCCATCATCTATTCTAAGGGGAGGGCATTAGTTCTAACGCAAAATGGGATATATTTCAATCAATATGCTAAGCGTCCTTTTGAGACATTTTTGGATAAACCTTGGGAACATGGATTGGATAGCGCCATCAATTGTCGCGGTTTAACAGAAGACAGCAAGGGAAACATTTATATTTTTACTTATTCTGGTTTTTTTGTTTTACCAAAAGGAGCGCACAAATTCCGCCCTATGGATCTAAGTGTGCCAAGTGATTTTGACTTGGATGAATCAGAAATTTTTAGCATAGAATTGCTCGATGATAATACACTAATGGCCTATGGTGCTAACAACTGTTTTTATCTTATAGATCTCGAGAATTATACGCTGAGAAGACAAATGTTACTATCCGCAGAAGGCCCAAAAGATCTGGTATTTACCGATGTGGAAAAAATCAATGACTCCATCATTTGGGCAGTCTCTTTTTCAGGAATAAAAGAAATTAATTACAAAACGTGGACATCGAAAGATTTAAGCTATCCTTTGAAGCCATTCACTAAACTTCCGAAAGAATCGGGATATGTACTCTTGTCCAGTAAGGATGGACATAAAATTTGGCTTGGAATGTTGATGCAAGGGCTCTACGAGTGGGATAGAAAGACCAATAAATTTGTATGGTTTTCTAAACACCACCCCAATAATACTTTGGTTGGAGACGAGGTACGGGCTTTACATGAAGATCGAAAAGGCAATTTATGGGTAGGCACATCAGAGGGCTTGCAGCGCATTACCTACCCGGACAGAAAGTCAACGATGTATACAGAAGAAAACGGTTTATATAATGCTCATATAACTGGCATACTTGAAAGTGAAACAGCTATTTGGGCAGGAACATACTATGGCCTGGCACAGGTAAATTTGAAAGCCGACCTCATTGAAGATTATTTTGAGTCTGATAGGTTAACTCACAATGAATTCAATGTGAAGTCGGCTTTCAAATCTATCGACAATCAAATGTATTTCGGAGGCTTGAATGGCTTAGTTCGATTTGACCCTAGCCAATTCGTTAATTTCAGCCCACCACCTGGGCTATACTTGTTAGGGTACAATCAGTTCGATGTCGAAACGGGAGGCAACAAATATTTTAGCTCTTTTACAAATAAAAAGATGCAATTCGACCTTCCAGTCACCAAAAATTATATCACCTTAGTATTTTCGTTGTCTGATCTATTTAATTCTCACTTGAACACTTTTCAATACAGAATCCCTAGCCTGAACAACGACTGGATAGATTTGGGTCCATCGGGGCGAGTTGAACTATTAGGGCTAAGCCCAGACACCTATGAGGTCCAAGTTAGGGGGTTTAATTCTCATGGCAAAGCGAGCGAAATATTAACCTACTTTATCAAAGTCAACCAAATTTTATTTAAAAGATCATGGTTTGTCATATTTAGTATGCTCGTTTTGGTTTCACTATTTTTAGTTTTCCAGTACAAAAGATTGCTTTTAGCCAATAGTAGAGCACAACTAGAAAACAAAGTCATGCGCTTGGAATCAAGAGCTTTGGCCGCACAAATGAATCCTCACTTTATTTTCAACACACTCAATCACATTCAAAGTGCCGTAATACTTAAAGGAGAGCAAGAGGCCAATAAACTGTTTGGTTCTTTTTCGGACTTGCTTAGAATTACTTTAGAAAACAACAAAAAAGACCACATCATTTTAGCTCATGAGATCGATTATTTGAAGTCATATCTCTATTTGGAACAGGCGCGTCTGGACGAAACGATTAACGTAATTTGGGAAATTGATTCTACACTCAATCTTAAAGAGTTGAAAATTCCGCCTATGTTGTTACAACCCATAGTTGAAAATGCTATTCAGCATGGCCTCATTCCTAAAAAAGGCGAGAAGGAACTTTTAATAAAAATGACCCAATCTAAGTCGATCTTAACTGTTGTGATTCAAGATAATGGCGTCGGTCGAGAATTCTCTGAAAAACAAGTCAAATCTCATAAATATAAAAGTTGGGCAACAACAATCATGACGGAAAGAATTAGTTTGTCCAACCTCAATGCAAAAACATCTATTGAATTGTCCATTGTTGATTTGTACAATCATGGCCAATCAGCAGGCACAAAAGTAACCATTAAAATCCCCATTCAAACAAAACCCATTACCAATGAAACCAATTAGATCTGTTGTCATAGACGACGAACAAAGTAACACCGACCTATTAGTCCATTTTATCCAAAAATACTGCCCTCAATTGTCTGTAGTTGGAACTTCAAAGACAATCAGTGAGGCCAAAGCATTGATCGAGACGGAGAAACCAGAGTTGATTTTTCTTGACATAAAACTTGACGAAGGTACAGGCTTCGATTTGCTGGACGAGATTCAAGAGACCTCTTTTAAAATCATTTTTGTAACCGCCTTCGATGAGTTTGCCATCAAAGCGTTTAAGTATAATGCTATAGATTTTTTGCTCAAACCAATACAAATCGAGGACTTAATTGGGGCAGTTGAATCTGCGCGTCAAAAAATTATTAAAGATATTTTTGAGACTCGTAATGAGCTAGACAAAATGAAAACAGCCCTGAAAATGGCTACGGTACAAAATATGTTTCTCGAAGTTCCAACCGTTGTTAACAAGGCCGATTTTGTTAGAGTTTCTGAGATTATTTGTCTAATTGCTGAGGGGAGATATACCTCAGTGCGCATGGTCGGAGGTGCAGAGTTAACCTCAGTCAAGCAGTTGGGAGAGCTCGTCAAAGAACTTGAGAGCGGCTTGTTTTGTAGAGTTCACTCCAAATATTTTGTGAATTTAATGCACGTCAAGGGCATTCATGGCTCATTAGGAAAATATTGTCTGATGGCAGATGGCTCCCAAATCCCCATTTCTAAAAGAAAACACTCGGATTTAACCACAGCTTTACGGTTGCTGAAATAATTTTTTACCATTTATAGCTGAATGTGACCGGAATTAACTCTTAGTTAAGCCGATTATCTGTAAGTCTGGGGCTTGTCATTAAAACTACTTTCCTTGTGCTCTGAGAAATTTACTATGGCATCGCTGACCAACATATTACCCACTATAGAGGATTTGAAAGGTCTTAATAGGAATGAAATTGTTCAACTGTTAGGCCATGGTTATAACGACAGATATAGTGCCATATGGATGTATTGTCTGCACAGAAAGCGTTTTTTTTTATCTTCCTACTACCTCTATTTGATTTTTAAAAATGACGAGGTTGTACATGTTCGATACACACATTTTCGCATGGACCATTCCAGGAAATTAGATGATTATTTTAAACGATTTTTAACCACATAAACAATGTTTCCTAGCACCGCCATCGCCAACCCTTTGACTTTGAAATCTAAAGCCAGATTGAACTTTAGGGAAGAGTTGTATGTGAAGCTTAGTACGGCGGGTCAAGATGATGCGTTTATTATGAATCTTATGAGGATTGGTCAAGATAAGATCAATAGCCTGCGATTTAATGTCAAGAGTAAGTTATCGGCAAATTCTTGGCTAGAAGTTATTTCCTATTGCTTTGAACATAATTATTTGAGCCCCTCTGACTATGTTTATCCAGAAATTAGAGTACTTGCTTTGGAGTATTCTGAGAATCTCGCTCAGAAGGCTAACCCCTCTTTTTTACATTGGTCACAAACTGACAAAGTGGATATTTTTATCCAATTTTATAAGCAAAGTCAGGATGTGTTGCGAAAGCATTTTACTAAAATGGGAATTGGCCATAATTTGACACCCTCAGAAAAAAAGTATCTCAAGCAGCGGTTTAAAGCCGAATGTTTGGAAAGCTCAGAGGAATTTTTCGATGTGGAGACCAGTCATTCGAGACGTCTGAAGCAAAAGCTGTTTTCTAAACTTGAAGCCAAGCATTGGTTTGAATGCTATAGGAAGGCCCTGGCTTTAGATATTCTCAAACTGGGCAATCTTTTAAAGTCGAGCCCCTATTCTTCAGCTGCAAGAGTCTTACTAGAGCTCAAGGAGCATCTTAATTACACGCCAATCAGCACGCCTGTTTTGCAGTTAGAAATCTATGAATCCCTACTAAAATTTTACTGCACAATTACTTATCAATGCCTGTTTAAATTATCAAGATCAACGGTTTAGCTCAATTATTTGCCCTTTTGTTTTAGCCGGTTGGTATGAATAGTAATCCCAGCTTTTAGCGCTTCCTTAAATGACGAAATGGATGCTTTGTTTTGCCCTGCAATATCAAAGGCTGTGCCGTGGTCGGGTGATACCCTGACCCTATTTAAACCGGCAGTAAAATTTACACCTTTTCCAAAAGAGAGCAGTTTAAAAGGAATTAAGCCCTGATCGTGATAGCAGGCTAAAATACCATCGTAATTTTTAAACATTCCAGATCCAAAAAACCCGTCCGCAGCAAATGGGCCTTCAGCGTCAATGCCTTTTTTTCGAAGAGAATCCAGACATGGCCTGATAAGGTCTTGATCGATTTGTCCAATTGCCCCTGAATCACCTGCGTGGGGGTCGAGACCTAGCAGCGCTATTTTCGGGCTTTCTATATCAAAATCAAAACGTAATGACCAATGCATGGCTCTAACTTTTTCCGATATTAATTTGACAGTAATGGCCAGGCTGACCTCATTTAACGGCAAATGGTCGGTGAGTAATCCAATTCTTAAACTCCCCGAAACCATTAGCATCAAACTCTTGCCGTCTAAATGTTGGTTCAAATAATCGGTATGGCCTGGAAATGGAAAGTCAGTTGATTTTATACTCGCTTTATTGATTGGCGCAGTCAAAAGCACATCGATCTCCTCCTTCCTTAAGGCCTTGGTTGCTGCTTCAAGTGATTGGAAAGCGTATTGGCCTATGGAATGGTCTAAGGTGCCGTAGGAAATGGCGGGTGTTTCTGTCCAAACGTTAACAACATAGACGGTATGTTGGTCAATTGTAGTCTGATTATGCCATTGAGACAATTTTAATGTGGTGCCAAACTTTTCCTGAAGAGCAGAAACTAGGGTGCTACTGGCAAAAATAATAGGCACAAAATCAAAGTTGCTGAACTGATCTAAGCATTTTAAGACCACCTCACTACCAATGCCGTTAAGGTCTCCAATGGAGATTCCAATTCTCGGACGCGATTGGTATGACATAGTGAATGAAAAATATGTTTTGTACTTTCGTCGAACAAAATTAACGAAACATAACTAATGTTTACAGGAATCATTGAGGAGATGGGTAAAGTGCACGCTATTGCGACCGACTCTGGGAACATGCACCTAACACTTGAGGCGCCATTTTCTGGCGAATTGAAGGTAGATCAAAGTGTCTCTCATAACGGAATTTGCCTGACAGTAGTTCAAAAAACAGAATTACAGTACACGGTAACAGCCATAAAGGAGACTTTAGACAAGACGACTATGGGGTCATGGCGGGTTGGTGATCGGGTGAATTTAGAGCGCGGACTCAGGCTGGGCGATCGCTTAGACGGCCATATGGTGCAAGGACATGTCGATCAGATTGGGGTGTGTACCATGATAACTGAAAATAGTGGCAGTTGGATTTACAGCTTTCAATACGACAGCAGTCTCGGAAATATAACCATTGAAAAGGGCTCGATTACCGTCAATGGCGTTAGCTTGACTGTGGTAAATTCGAGGGATGACAGCTTTAGTGTGGCAATCATTCCTTATACCTATGAACATACTAATTTTCACCTATTAGAGCAAGGATCAAAAGTCAATTTGGAGTTTGATGTGATTGGAAAATATGTGTCGCGCTTGCACAAAAAAAGCGACGCCCTATGATTATGACACCTCAATGCTTTCAAAGGGAACTGTTGAATCGTGAATTGATGAAATCAAATCGATTAGTGTTTTTTCAAACCTATTGAGGACGACCGCATCAAGATCAAAATGGAAACTTTTGCTGTCTTCTTCAGGAATTCCAAGTTTGAGAAACCCAAGAGACATGTTCTTTAAAGCGTAAACACCCCCTTCTAAGCTAATCGTTTTTGGGTTGTTGGCTTTCCAAATATACGCGTAGCAAAGAATTTGAAAGCACTTGTGGTATTTGTCATAATTAGACCCTAAAGCTGACCAGTCTTTAATTTTTAGACTGCTTGCTGTAATATTACTGCCAGTTTTATAGTCGATGACACGTGTTCTCCCGTTGAACTCATCTACTCTGTCAATTTTTCCTCTAAGCTTTATTTTATAAGGGATAGAGGAAATAGGGATATAGGCCTCAAGTTTTTCTTCGATACAGACAATTTTAATAGAGTTACCCTCTTTAATCATTCTTAGGTCTTCATCGATTAGTTGAAAAATATAGTGTTTTCCAACCTCAAAGGTCAAGAGATTTTTGCCTGATTTAATGTCGGCGCCTTTCATTTCCTCCTTAAAAAATATTTCTGCTAAAGAAGCGGCCTGCGACCTCATTTGCGCCAAAGTTGATGCTGAAAGTTGAGCGCCCTTGAGAGGCTTGTAGAGGGCTTCGAGTGTATTGTGAATGGCATTCCCAAATGTTCTTGCCGCCATGGATTCTTCCAATTCGTTTGTTTCTTTAAGCCCCAATAGATACCTGCGATAAAACAGCAACGGATCTTTGATGTATAGGGTCAAGGCAGATGGAGAATAGCCATAACTCCCCAACTCTTTTAAAGACTCTAAGGCGAGCGCACTTTTAGATACTGACAATGATTGCTCTTGTTGTAAAGGCGTTTCGGCTACAGCCTTTGTACGTTGAATGGTATGAATACCGCCTACTTCCAGTTGCAATAAATACCTGCTACATTCGCCCCCTTGAAGCCGATCTACAACGGCGTCGTAAATAAGATAAACCTCCGAAGCCCTCTGCATCAAATGATAAAAGTGGTAGGCATAAATGGCATCTTTTTCTTTGATAGTTGGCAAGTCAAAGGCTCTTTTGACATCATAAGGAATAAACGAATGCTGTTGTTTTCCGGCAGGCAGAACACCTTCATTAACGGTCGTGACAATTACAGTTTCAAAATCTAACACTCGCGATTCTAGTATGCCCATGATTTGAAGTCCTTTGACGGGCTCTCCTTTGAAGTCTAGCGTTGCCTCTTCCAATAGATTTGTGTAGAGATGCTCCAAGGTTTTTATACTTTCCATACCTTCAAAGGTGTCTATATCGATTTTGAGGCTGTTGAATAAGGTGTAAAATTTGTAAAGGCACTCCAATATTAGAATGTCCACTCGGCTGTTTTTACTGGACTTATGTTTAATCTGTTCGATGAGTAATATCAAATGGTCGAGCGCTTGGCTTGGAGTTTGCCATGAGCCAAAGATCAAATCAATCCAGTCGGAATTTTCAGGCGCTTTCAATTTCAGTTGATCAACGGAAACGAAAGTCAGATTTTGTTCATGAATATAAACAATCACGTCATTGATCCAGTGACTGTGATTGGTATTGAATAGGCCATGTATAAGAGGGTTTGACAAAACATTTATGATATATTTATAATAGTACTGATTGTCTTTGCCGTTTGTTTGTAGGTCGAATAAACTGGCGATTAATCCGGCTACGGGAGTTGACTTCAAAGGGAACCCCATGGTGATGTTGACCACATCCACCTCATCAGGCAAGGCAGTAAGCAAGGGGATCAATAGGGTTTCATCTGCAAGGACAATGGCGGTGTTGTGGCACTTGTTCTTCTGCCATAGAGTTTTGATTAGGCCGCCAACAAACTTGGCCTGTCCAACGGATTTGGGGGTCTCAACAGACCGAATGGATTTTGGGGAGGTGTAGTGGTTGTGAATTCCCAAAACGGGATGATTTTGGTAATAAGGCCATGAATTGAAATAACCCCTCATAAATAGTCCAGCTTCTTCTACTTCATTATCCAAAAAATATTGATCATTGTCCCAATATACCTCGGCCATTTCGTGACTTAGAAGTTCTTTAAAAATAATTTCTTCAGAGGCATTTAGGGCATTGAATCCTAAGATCACATATTTGTTGACTTCGTTTAGGTTGAGGTAGCTTTCTAGGTGCTCTAGTGCTTGCCTATACATAAGGCCTTGGTGACCGAAACCGTTACGGATAAGAGTTGCCCTGAGTTCATCATATATGGGTAAAAGTTGATCCCAAAACTTAAGATAATTTCTGACCATTGGTGTTTTAGGATCCTTACCAAAAGCTTCAATAGATTTCAATTGCATTATACCTTTAAATAGGTCATCAACGTCAATAAGGTATCGGTCTATCTCAATAAAATCTTGAATTAATCTTGGACCCCAATTTAAGAACTGATCGAAGGATTCAGGGTTTTCTGATGTTGTTGTTGAGCGATAGGCCTTATAGGTTTCAATTAATAGTCGCGTTGGAGACACGAGTTGTAGGTCAGAAATCTCTTGAACAAACTCCTCTACAGATAGAATGGAAGGGGCAAATTGAAATTCTTTTGAGAAGGCGGCTAATTCGTTTTTAAGTATAACTCCAGAACGCTTGTTAGGGAGAACAAAGAAGAGTTCAGAAATGTCTTTTTCTTTCCTGTGAAGATCATTTAAAACATCTAATATAAAGGAGTTCATGCGCTATTTATAGGATACCCTAAAATAAAAAAAGCGTTCCGTAAGGAACGCTTTTTTAAACAAAATTAAATGGGGATTAATTTTTTAATTTTACTTCTACTCTTCTATTCTCAGCACGACCTTTAACAGTAATGTTTGAGGCAATAGGGCGAGTTTCGCCATATCCAACTGCAGTTAGACGAGAAGCATTGACACCGTTATCAACCAAATAATTTTTCACAGCGTTAGCACGTTGTTCAGATAATCTTTGATTTAAGGCATCGCTACCTGTTGAATCAGTATGACCTTCAATAAGGAATTCTGCATTAGGGTATTCTAAAATTATTGCAGAAACAGCTTTTAGGACAGGAATAGTTTCAGCTTTGAAGGATGACTGTCCTGTATTGAAGTTAATTGTTCTGGCGTAGTTTGAAAGCCGATCGGCTACTTCTCTTGGAACGGACACTTCAGGACAACCGTTATTAGCAACTGTTCCGGCTTCGTTCGGACAGTTATCATCTTTGTCAAGAACCCCATCATTATCGGAGTCTGGCCATGGGCAGCCTTTGTTAGCTGCAGGTCCTGCCTCATTCGGACAGTTGTCATCTTTATCCGCAACTTTATCATTGTCACTATCTGGGCAGCCCTGCATAGCAGCGGAACCAGCAACTTCTGGACAGCTGTCATTATTATCAGCTACACCGTCACCATCTGAATCAGGACAACCATTGAGTTGAGCTAAACCAGCAACGTTAGGGCAGTTGTCTTTACTGTCTTGAACGCCATCGCCGTCTGAATCAGGACAACCATTGAACGCGGCTAAGCCAGGAGTTTCTGGACACGAATCGTTTTTGTCATAAACACCATCGCCATCAGTGTCTTTGCCGCCAAAGCGCAGAGCCACTCCGAGAGTGTGTTGAAAATGTTGAGCCGATTTGCGCTCACCAAAAGAATGTTTGTATTGAGATTGGAAAGTCACACCAAAGCCGTCTGAAAACCAAACAGACAAACCACCAAGAGCGTTAGCTGCTGGCTGTCCGACATTGTCACCAGAAAAATTGTAGTAATCATTTCTTTCAATCCCAACCCAGCTTCCTCCAAAGCCAACAAATGGCTCAAACTTTTTACTTTTGATCAGCTCACCTAAACTGTATTTGATGTTTAAATCAGCTGCATAGTACTGTGTGGTTTCAACTTCTGCTACACCCCACTGAGTGATCGAATTAATTGATCCTGCAAGACCTAAAGACCAGTTTCCTGAAATGTTTTTAGATACTCCGAGGTAAGAAATTGAGGGTAAAGTGTTCCAGTGGCTGACATCTGTGATGCCTTCAAAATTTCCACCCTGAACTGATGTATGGCCGCCAACGGGGTAAAAATCTACCGCGTTAACCCCAAGGGTTACTTGCCAAGGATTGTCACTGTTTTGAGACATAACAGTCGTTAATCCAAAGAACAAACCAACCATAAGCGTAAGTAAGTTTTGCTTTTTCATAGAAATATGAGTCTTTAAATATTAAAATTATCTCCAAAAGTAGCAGATTTGCGGTTACCTAGCAAATTTGTTGGCTAAAAATACACAATATTATGACCTTTAGAGGTGAATGAACTCAAATCACTCCAAACTTACGCCCTGCTTGAGTAAAAGCCCAAATTGCTCTGTCCAGATGTTGTTGGGTATGAGCCGACGATAATTGAACCCGAATTCTTGCTTTTTCTTTGGGTACAACGGGATAGAAAAATCCAGTGACATAAACACCCAAACTGAGGAGTTCATTGGCCATGTTTTGAGATAATTGTGCGTCGTAAAGCATGATTGGCACTATGGAGCTGTCCCCATCAACTATGTCAAAACCGGCAGACTTAATGTGCTTTTTGAAATAATTGGTGTTCCATTCCAATTGATCTCTCCGAGTGGTATCAGTAGAGAGTAGTTCAAAAACTTTGATAGAAGCCCCAACGATGGCAGGAGCTAATGAATTTGAGAACAAATAGGGTCTAGAGCGTTGGCGTAAAATTTCAATAATTTCTTTTTTACCAGTTGTATAACCACCCATGGCTCCGCCTAATGCTTTTCCTAGAGTCCCAGTAATTATATCGACCCTGCCAAGCACCTTTTTTGCTTCTAAGGTACCGCGGCCTGTTGCACCAATGAAGCCAGCAGCATGGCATTCATCAACCATGACCAGCGCGTCATACTGTTCTGCTAAATCGCAGATTTTATCTAAAGGCGCTACAATGCCATCCATAGAAAAAACGCCGTCCGTAACTATAATTTTAAACCTATGACCATCTTTATTGGCGGCAATCAACTGCGCCTCCAAATCCGACATGTCACTATTCTGATATCGGTATCTTTTTGCCTTGCAAAGACGCACCCCATCAATGATTGAGGCATGGTTTAAGCTGTCAGATATGATGGCGTCCTGCTCGGAGAGTAGGGGTTCGAAAATCCCGGCATTGGCGTCGAAAGCGGCGGCATATAGAATGGTATCTTCGGTTTGATAAAACGCTGCTATTTTGTGCTCAAGTTCTTTGTGAATATCTTGAGTCCCGCAGATAAACCGCACTGATGACATACCGAAGCCATGACTGTCTAAAGCATCTTTAGCGGCAGCTATCACTTCGGGGTGTGAAGACAGGCCTAAATAGTTGTTTGAACAAAAGTTTAATACTTTTTGCCCAGTGCTCAGCTCGATTTCTGCACCTTGTGGGGAAGTGATGATCCGTTCTTCTTTGAAAAGACCATGAGACCGAATAGCGTCTAGTTCTAAGCGAAGATGAGTTTTAATTTTGTTGTACATGGCTTGCGATTGGATTTAAAAAATCAAATTTACTAAAATCCCTGACCTAAAACACTACGAATTCCGGGGTTGTATCTTCTGAGACATAAATCAAGATATTTTTGACAAACTCATACCCCATTTGATGCAATGCAAAGCGATATCCGTTGAGTTGCTTCTGATCAATGGAGTCAGGCTGGCTGCTTTTGTAGTCTATAATAACAGCTTCATTTTTTGAAATGATATTGATTCTATCAGGTCGTGAAATATTGCCCTCAGGATCGAGAATATCCCTTTCGTTGTAGGTTTTATGAGCACCACTAAAAAAGGGTTTTACCATGGGATTACTGACAATATTCCTTGCAATTGTTTCGAGATCTTCTTTTTGGGATTCGCTAGCCATCCCATTTCTCAAAAGTAATTCCGAGGCGAATGGAATATCGGTCTCTTGCTTGATTTGAGCCATATACCAATGCATTAAATTACCCCTTTCTAGAGCATCGCCAAATTTTTCATTCCACATTAATGAGGCATTGGTTATAATTCGTGCTGGCAAACTAGAGATGGGCCGCATAGAACAACTAATTTTTTCAATACTTTCGTTAGTATTGGAGTCCATTTTTTTACCATCATACAAATCACCAAATTGGTAAAACTGTTTTTGTGAATTCCAGACCCCTTGTTTTTCTAAAAAGTATTTCAAAAATCCGCTGTATGTCCGCTCGTGCGGCTGATGCCCTTGATTTCCAATGACGTGTAATTGATTTTCCGCCCTGGTCAGAGCAACATACAGTAAGTTTAAATTATCGAGCTCTAAATCTGACCGATGCTTGTTGTATATATCAGTTCCTTGAGTGCCTGTATGAGGTAAATCTTTATTTACATTAACCAGTGAATAGGCCATATGACTAAACGGGGTGTTGTCCAAATTATACCACAATTTAGTTGATGGTTCTTTGTAGATATTTTGTTCGGCAAAAGGGAATATAACAACTGGAAATTCTAGACCTTTTGCCGAATGAATGGTCATAATTTGTACCGCATTAGATTGTTTGGTGCCGACGATACTTAGTTTGCTTTCGTTTTGCTCGTAGTACTCCAGAAAGGCAGACAGTCCTGCAGACTTTTGAGACATGAATTGTAACACCTCATCTAGAAAATACTGCAAATAGGCATCAGACCGATGGGCTAATCCAAATGCTATGATTACCCCCTCTACCATTTCATAGATTGACATTCCAGAATAATCCTTGGGATTGAAGTCAACCCCCAGAGTGCTCAAAGATTTGAAAAAGTCCCATTCCTTTAGAAAGAGATGTTTGACATAAAAGGCATGCCAGTCGTCAATATCCTCCCGATTTTGGCCTAAATAGGTTAAAACCTCAAGTCTGACGTTAAGATTTTTTGGCTCTAAAATCATTTTTAAAATCTTTACGACCAGCCTAACTTCCGGAGAACTTGACAGAATCAAGGATTCGGAAGACACAACTGCAATATTGTTTTTGGCAAGGTGTCGAGCGACAGCAATACCTTCTTTATTTTTTCTCACTAAGACTACAATGTCTCCTAAATCAATGCCGTCCTTATTGCATTGCACAATTCGGTCAAAAACGGCAGCGCAGTAATCCGCGTATTTGCTTTCAGCAATTGTATCTATGAATGTTAAACTGACATAGCCCCCGCCAGTTTTTTTGTGATCTTGTTTGCTCTGTTCAAAAAGTTGGGCATGCGACGGGTCGGAAAAAACGAATTTAGAAAGGCATTGAAATAATTTATTGTTAAAATCCACAATATGAAAGTCACTTCTATAGTTTTTGGGTAAGACGATTCGATCTAATTTGATATGAAATGGAGAGCGCTCACTTAAGCGTATAAATTGTTCTACCTTCCCGCCGCGCCAGCGGTATATGGCCTGTTTGGCATCTCCAACTAAGGTGACACTTGAACCAGTTGAGGCTAAACTGTGGCTCAGTAAAGGGAGCAAATTCTCCCATTGCTTTACAGAAGTATCTTGAAATTCATCTATAAAAAAGTGACTGTAATTTTCGCCCAATCGTTCATAAATAAATGCGGTAGGTTCGTTTTTCAAATGATTGCTGATAAGGTTGTTGAATTCCGAAATAAGCAGGAAATTTTGCTCCAGTTTCATTTGTTCCAGCTCTTTGTCCAGACCCTTTAGTACCGACAATGGTGTGATATTGCTGAGAAAATTTTGGTATAATCCAAGCAAGTGAATCGAAACTTTCTGATGTTGATAGGCTTTTTGAATCTCTGGCAATAGATGGTCGAGTCTTAGCCTCTCATCTTCCGAGGCCTTTTTGCTCAGCAATTGCCCTACCTCAATTTGTTCTTCTAGTTTATTGGCGTACAAATTTTTAATTTCTCCACCAGCGATTTTCTTGAAGTGATTGGGTAAAGTTTGATAAGGAAAACTAGTCAATGCGATCTCCTGTTCTTCAAGACTCTCGAGAACAGACTGAGCTACGGACTTCACCTGCTCGTGAAGATCATGGATGGTATTTTTCAGAAGTTTCTTGAAGGCCATATGATCTTTGATCTCCAAAGTGCTGATTTGTTCTAAAATAGGCAGATCGTTTTCCGAAAGCAGCCGTTCGGACATTTTAAAAAAGTCAATACTGATATCAGCACTTTTATCGTCTTGGACTTTGTCAAAGACGAAATCTAACATGATTTCTGTCAATTGTGAGTCTCCACCTGCTTTAGAAATAAATCGATCAACAGCCTCTGACAATACCTTTGAATGATCGAGGGATACTTCAAAATTATGAGATAATTTCAGGTCTTGCGCAAAGGTGCGAACAACTTTTTGAGTGAATCTGTCTATAGTGGATACATTGAAATCGTGGTAATGATGCGCAATATATTGCAGTCCATTTTTTGCTCTTTCATGAAGTTTTTGGGCAGGTAGTTTTGTGGATTTGCATAAGTCCACGAACATGTCGTTGGGGTGGCATATGATGTCAGGATTTGAAAATTCACCCAATGTTGTCAAAATCCTACTTTTCATTTCCTCGACAGCCTTATTGGTGAAGGTGACCGCTAGAATTTTTTTACAAATCGCAGGATGTGACGCAGATAAAAGCACTTCTAGATATGATTGCACTAGAGCATATGTTTTTCCGCTACCAGCCGAGGCGCTAAAAACTTTGAAAGTTGCTTTTTTCAATGGTTAGAATTAAGCTAACAATTTAGGTATTCTTAACGAATCTGCTGCTGTGGTTTGCGTCTAAAATTGTAAATTTGAGCATTAAATAAACTATTAAAAACTATTCATTATGCCATATCAATTAACAGAATTGGATTACGCCTATGATGCCTTAGAGCCTCATATTGATGCTAGAACAATGGAAATTCACCACTCAAAACATCACAGTGGATACACGGCCAAACTTAATGCAGCAGTTGAAGGATCTGATCTTGACGGGACACCAATGGATTCCTTGTTGCCTAATTTGGATATGGGAAATTCAGCACTCCGCAATAATGCAGGAGGTTATTACAATCACGATTTGTTTTGGAAAGTGATTAGCCCAAATAATCGCGGCTCATTATCGGGGGAGTTAAAAGACGCCATTGATACCTCGTTTGGGTCATTAGAAGCTTTCCAGGACGCCTTTTCGGCTGCTGCGGCAGGTCAATTTGGTTCAGGATGGGCATGGCTTTGCGTTCATAAGGGCGGATCCTTAAAGGTTTGTTCAACGCCAAATCAAGACTGTCCTTTAATGCCTAATGTTGGTTGTGGAGGCACCCCTATTTTAGGCTTGGATGTATGGGAGCACGCCTATTATTTGAATTATCAAAACCGCAGACCAGATTATATTAATGCTTTTTTCAATATTATTAATTGGAATGAAGTAGCTCGCAGGTTCGCGCAAGGCAAGTAATTTAAACCCTATTTTAGGTAAAATAAAAAAGGTGAACAAGATGTTCACCTTTTTTGCCCCAAATCTACCATGAACTTAACCTACTTATGTTATGGTCCTACAAATGTAAGTGGCGGTTTATTGATTGCGACATTATTTAGATGAACTACTAAGAAAATCGGTTGAACTAACAGGCGCTTTGTAGGATCATTTTCTTAGCACCTGTATACTAGATGATTAAGCTAATTGGATACAATATGTCTTGTTGTTGCCCATCAAAATATGAGAAAATAAAAAAGGTGAACAAGATGTTCACCTTTTTTGCCCCAAATCTACCATGAACTTAACCTACTTATGTTATGGTGAGTCGAAGATAAGTGAAGCCATAAATTGGGCGTCAGTTTTTAGATTAAATGCAATTATTATCGACGAAGTGTCAATAAGCCCTTTCAGTTGACCCTTCAACAAAATTAATTAATGCTTGGTTAACCACGCGGTGCCCCCCAGGAGTTGGGTAATCACCTGTGAAATACCAGTCGCCAAGATTTTGAGGACATGACAAATGTAGGTTTTCGATGGTCTGGAAAATCACCTTAACTTCACAATCTACTTTATCCGAGTTGATTAATTCTGCGATTTTATCTGAAATCATGTCGGGAGTAAAAGGCGCATATAAGGCTTTGACATGATTGACTTGTACCCTATCCTTTATGACAACTTCTGATTTGCATTTTTGATAGACCTCATTGAGCAGATGCGACATTTGATGGTCTTGGAGTAGCGATAATGTTGCTCGAAACGCAATAAGGTCACCCAAATTGGCCATGTCAATGCCGTAACAATCTGGGTATCGGATTTGAGGGGCCGAGGAAACAACAACGATCCGTTTTGGATTCAATCGACTAAGAATACGCAAAATACTCTTTTTAAGGGTTGTGCCCCTAACGATACTATCGTCAATTATTACCAAATTGTCTGTTGGTTTTACAACACCGTATGTGGAATCGTAAACGTGAGCCACCAAATCATCTCTTGAGCTGTCTTGAGTAATAAAAGTTCTCAATTTGACATCTTTTATGGCAATCTTTTCAATTCTTGGTCGTCGGTCTAAAATGGACTGAATTTCCTCTGTGGTTAGGCTCCCGTTCTTGTCGATAATTTCTTGTGCCTTTCTGTTATTCAATATTCGCTCTACGGTTTCAACCATACCATAGAAAGAAATTTCTGCCGTATTAGGAATGTAGGAGAAAACAGTATTCATGATATCATCATCAATAGCCTTCAAAACTTGAGGCAACAACAACTGCCCTAATTTTTTTCGCTCCTGATAAATGTCGGCATCATTTCCGCGAGAAAAATAGATGCGCTCGAAAGAACAAGCCATTCGTGCCATTGGGGTATTAATTTCAGTCATAGAGACCGAGCCGTTCTTTTTGATAATCAAAGCATGACCGGGGTCAATTTCGCGAATATTGTTTTGATTGACATTAAATACTGTTTGGATGGCAGGACGTTCTGAGGCCACCACCACGACTTCGTCATCTTGGTAATAATAGGCTGGCCGAATACCTGAAGGATCGCGCAAAACAAAGGCGTCGCCATGGCCAATTAAGCCAGCAATAGCATATCCACCATCCCATTTTTTTGAGGCCATTTTTAAAATTTCTCCAACATTCATTTGATCACAAATTAACGGAGAGGCCTCTTTTTTGTCGTAGCCTTGTTGTTTGAGGTCGTAGTATAAATCTAGAACAGCATCATCGAGAAAATGGCCAATATTTTCCATCACTGTTACTGTATCGGTGTAGTCCTTGGGGTGCTGTCCAATTTCAACCAAATCTTCGAACAATTCCTTCACGTTGGTCATGTTAAAATTTCCAGCGATGATCAGGTTTCTATGCATCCAATTGTTTTGTCTCAAAAACGGATGGACACTCTCTATGCTGTTATTTCCAAAAGTACCATAGCGTAAATGCCCTAACATCAATTCTCCGAGATATGGAACACTTGCTTTAAGGCGCTCTGTGTCGTTAATAAGAGCAGGATCTTCCTCTAAAGATGTATTGATTCTCCCATTAATTTGACTGAAAATGTCCTTTATAGGTTGAGGTTCATTTGAGCGAACACGACTGATAAATCTTTGACCTGGAGCTACATCCAATTTTATACTGGCAAACCCGGCGCCATCTTGCCCGCGGTTGTGCTGTTTTTCAAGCATAAGATACATTTTGTTGATGCCGTAAAATGCCGAACCGTATTTTTCCTGATAAAAAGAAAGTGGCTTTAATAGCCTAACTAAGGCTATTCCACATTCGTGTTTGATCACATCACTCATAAGTCAAAGGTATTAAATGTTCTAGTGATCATAGATGTATTTTTTAATGCAATTCTATATCAAACTGTATCAGAGATTTCAGCATGCTCAGTCTGGACTGAATATCAGAATGATTGATTTCGGTTAAACGTTTTGTGCCAAAAGCCTCGACGCAAAATGAGGCTAAAGCAGTGCCATAAATAATGGCCGATTTTAAGTTTTCAAAGGAGAAATCTTCTGTTTTTGCCAAATAGCCTGCAAATCCACCAGCAAATGAATCGCCTGCTCCTGTGGGGTCAAACACCTCTTCTAGTGGCAGCGCTGGTGCAAAAAACACCTGATCTTTATGAAAAAGTAGAGCGCCGTGTTCCCCTTTTTTTATGATAACAAATTTCGGCCCCATACTTTGAATTTTACTGGCTGCTTTGACCAAGGAGTAGTCGCCAGACAATTGCCTCGCTTCCTCGTCATTGATGGTGATGGCATCCACCTTGGCAATCACTTTAGTTAAGGCATCATAACTGTTATCCATCCAATAGTTCATTGTGTCCATGACAATGAACTTTGGACCTGTCATTTGCGCAATAGCTGCGAGCTGTGCTTCAGGATTGAGGTTCCCCAAAAGTAGAACATCTGCATCCTTATATATCTTTGGCACCTTGGGGTCAAACTGCGTCAAAACATTTAATTCAGTGGCCAGAGTGTCTCGCGAATTCATGTCATGATGATACCGTCCGCTCCAAAAAAAAGATTTTTCTCCAGGAATTATTTCGACACCGTCAATGTTAATGCGGCGTGATTTTAGGAGGTCTAAAAAAGTTTGAGGGAAATCGTCACCGATGATGGCTACCAAGGCCACGTCAACGCTTAAATGACTCGCCGCCAAACCGATATATGTTGCGGCACCACCTAGTATTTTGTCTGTTTTCCCGAAAGGCGTTTCAATGGCGTCGAAAGCAACAGTTCCAACAGCAACCAATTGACTCATAGATAGAATGTGTTATTCTACAAAACTACATATTATATGAAAAGAACCATATTAAAAATAGTGATTGTTTTGAGTCTATATAATGCGTAGGTAACAACTAGAACAGTAATTACAAAAATAAAAATAGAAAACGAATTTAATCGTTTGATTTTGAACTCTTCTTTCGAAGTGAAATACTCGCGAAGTAGCTTGATCATGAGGGTAAGAATGACTACAATTAAACCAAAATTTCCTAAACCAAATCGGCTAAGCACTTTAAAAATCAAAGTGTCGTTAAAAATTGCTGGAAACGCGGCTATTATTGCCACGGCAATAATAATAACGTACAATGCAAGTTGAATAAACTTTAATATTCTCACCATTAATCTTGATTATTAAAACAATGAACGTCAGCACAAAGGTTAAAATTTGAACTACAATTCTGTTGAGCATTACTATGTTGAATATAGGCATAACCCAAATATAAAGCTGCGGCTACTGGGTTAACAACTGCCATCGATGCGCTTACTATTAGAGCATAGCTCAGAGCGTTATCGGCTGCGGCCGCACAGCGAGTTGCAGTAGTAATGCACTGTAGACAATCAGGATCACTGCTTAAAATTCGCAAATCACTTTGAAAAGAATCAAAATAAGTTTCTTGCATCGGATCTTTTAAATCATTTTTAATAGTATTAAAATAATATAAAAAATACGTTTCGTTTTTCATTAGACAACGATAGAAATCTTGGCTATTCATTACCAACAATTAGGAACTTTTTTAAAGTTTTCCAATTCATAAAATTCCGTTGAAAGCTGCGCGAATTTAGAAATGAACTTATCACTATATTTTCCAACTGCTTTCTCCTCTAAAGATAAAACAGAAATTTCATGAACAATTGACTTAGACCTCATAACTTCATTTAAATTCCAAATGAAATCCTTGTAAAATAAAGAGGTTCTGTATTCTTCTAATAAAAAAATAAAATTTTCTAAAGAACTTGCAATATCCGAATTTGAATCTAAGGTCTTTGATGATGCCAATGTGTCTTCAACATAGTCGTGCGAATAATTTTCTTGAATCGACAATTCTGAACAACCAAGCAACCAAAAAACTAAAACAAAATAAATACTTGATTTGAGGGTCATTATCTAAGGGGCTTTTAGATTATTAAATCAAATGTATAAATTTTATCGCAATTTTACCTTGATTAAAAAGTTCAGTAAAAATTTCACATTATTTTCTTCCGTAATCTGCAGGAATTTCTCCCCATGCTTTGGTTTCCCATTTAACGATGGTGGTTTTGTACTCATTGTTGTTCAACCACAAAATAGCGCGCCGCACAAGATCAAAAATCACTTTATTTTTAGATGACTCTTCGAGTTTGGTTTTGCATTGCTTTTGCTTCACCCAATTGATGGCAATTTTAGAATCACTATACAATAGCAGTTCGCTCTTATGTTGTTTGAGATAAGCCAGACCATGAACTAGGGCCAAGAATTCTCCTATATTGTTGGTTCCTTCCTCAAAAGGCCCCTGTTTGAACAAGACTTTTTTGGTTGAAGTGTCTACACCTTGATACTCCATAAGACCTGGATTGCCTTTGACTGCCGCATCGACCGCAATGGAATTTAGGTTGGGTTGACCAATTTTTAGAAGCTTGGCTTCGGATAAGCTTTGAGGTTTTTCCTTGCTTTTACCTATGGAAGCTTCATAAGGCATTTTGAAAGCACTTTTAGCCTCTTCAAACGTTTCAAAACTTTTATACTGAGCACCTTGGACATTATTGACCTGAGACTTACAGTCAGCCCAACTGTCAAATATGCCAGTGTTATGACCTTTCCAGACAACATAAAATTTTGGTTTTTTCTTAGCCATTAAGCACTTGATCAATAATCAGGGGGTAGTGTGTCATTTCTAACTGATGGACTTTTTCCGCTACTTGATTGGCGTTATCGCTAGGATCAATCTGACAAGATGCCTGAAAAATAATTTGACCCTCATCGTATTGGTCGTTGACAAAATGAATTGTAATCCCAGACTCTAAGTCTTTGGAGGCAATAACCGCCTCATGAACGTGGTGACCATACATACCCTTGCCGCCGTACTTAGGCAATAAGGCGGGGTGGATGTTAATTATATTGTACAATTGAATGACTTCCGAAGGAATCTTCAACAAATAGCCGGCAAGAACAACTAAATTGGGCTGAATTTTATCAAGTTCGGCCCGGAGTAAAGCGCCGTTTAAACATGTTTCTTTGGAGAGTACGGAACAGGCAATTTTTAGTCGCTCACATCGCTCAATTACTCCTGCGTTCGAATTGTTGGTAAAGACTGCCGAAATCTCCGTATGGTTACTCTTGCTAAAATATCGTATGATATTTTCTGCATTTGAGCCACTTCCAGAGGCAAAAACCACAATTTTTTTAATCTCTAAATTAGTGCAAATTGACTTCATTTTCTCAATTTAATGAACTTAAAAGAGTTATTGTAGAAATTAGTTCGAGACGTTATTAGCATTGGCATAATTTGAAGGGAATTTTGATTAGATGTTATTTTAAACATTAAAAACCACTATCAAATAAAGTTTTTATATTTTTGTCGCTTAATTAAACCGTAAAACTAAACATTATGTCAGACATTGCATCAAGAGTAAAAGCGATTATCGTTGACAAATTAGGAGTTGATGAAAATGAAGTTGTAGCTGAGGCAAGCTTCACCAACGATTTAGGAGCAGATTCTTTGGATACTGTTGAACTGATTATGGAATTCGAAAAAGAATTTGATATTCAAATTCCTGATGATCAAGCAGAAAATATCGCGACCGTTGGTCAAGCTATTGCTTATATCGAAAAGGCATAAATTACACCCATAATTAATGGACTTAAATCGCGTTGTCGTAACAGGAATGGGCGCGCTAACGCCAATAGGTAACAATAAAGATGCTTATTGGAACGCTCTTGTAGCTGGTGTTAGCGGAGCCGCTCCTATTACCTATTTTGACTCGGAAAAGTTCAAAACAAATTTCGCTTGCGAGTTGAAGAATTTTGATCCAGAAAATTTCATGGATCGAAAGGCTGCCCGTAAGATGGACCGCTTTGCGCAATACGCCATGGTAGCTTCCGATGAAGCCATCTCGGACGCCAATTTTAATTTAGACAAACTGGATAAATTGAGAGTTGGAATCATTTGGGGTGCTGGAATAGGAGGTTTGGAAACTTTTCAAAATGAGGCTATCAATTTCGCTCTTGGTGATGGGTCACCAAGATTCAACCCATTTTTCATTCCCAAGATGATTGCTGACATTGCGCCAGCTAATATATCTATGAAATATGGCTTTATGGGGCCCAATTATACTACTGTTTCGGCTTGTGCCTCAGCAGCCAATGCCATGATTGATGCCATGAATTACATCAAATTGGGCTATTGTGACGTTATCGTAACAGGGGGTAGCGAGGCTGCAGTTACCATTGCTGGTATTGGAGGCTTCAACGCCATGCATGCTTTATCAGTCAGAAATGATGATCCCAAAACAGCCTCAAGACCATTTGATGCCAATCGAGACGGCTTTGTACTTGGAGAAGGTGCTGGTGCCATCGTGTTGGAGTCATACGATCATGCCGTAAAACGAGGAGCACACATTTATGCCGAACTTATTGGAGGAGGGTTGTCATCAGACGCCTATCATATGACAGCACCGCATCCTGAAGGAATCGGAGTAAAGGCGGTAATGGAAAACAGTCTTCGCGACGCAAAAATTGATGCGCATGATGTTGATGCCATCAATACTCACGGGACATCTACTCCCCTTGGTGATGTTGCAGAACTCAAAGCTATCTCGGATGTGTTCGGAGATCACGCTAAAAATATTAATATCAATTCTACCAAGTCCATGACAGGACATCTATTGGGAGCTGCGGGAGCGATAGAGGCTATAGCTTCAGTTTTTTCAATAACTAAAGGTATTGTGCCCCCAACAATTAATCATAGCACTCAAGATGACAACATTAATCCTGAGTTGAATTTAACCCTCAATAAGGCTCAAAAAAGAGAAGTTAACATTGCTATGAGTAATACTTTTGGCTTTGGAGGGCATAACGCTTGTGTTGTTTTCAAAAAATTCGAATAACTCTATGGGCGGACTGAAAAATATATTCAAGCGCTCAAAATCCTTATCTAGTTCTACTGTTGCTCCAGAGCTCAATGATATTCTTGGCTTTAAAATCGGCACACCGCTATACTATGAGCTCGCCTTTTTGCACAAATCAGAGCATAGGACCAATGCTGAGGGCCATCCTCAAAATTATGAACGATTAGAATTTTTAGGAGATGCGGTGTTAAGCATGATAATCGCCAATTTTTTATATCACGAAGTGCCCAGCGGCAATGAAGGTTATTTGACAGAGATGCGGTCAAAAATTGTCAGTAGAGCACATCTCAATGAATTGGGAAAAGAGCTCAAATTAAAGCAATTTCTCAATTCAGAGGATCCAGACAATCAATTTGGCGAGAATGTTCACGGTAATTTATTTGAAGCCTTAGTGGGTGCAATTTATCTCGACAAAGGTTACCAAATCTGTGAAGAATTTATTTTTAGACGGGTCATTAAACCTCATGTTAATATCTCAAAATTGGAGTCTAAAATATTGAGCTACAAAGGGCTTCTTGTTGAATGGTGTCAAAAAAATAGAATTCGATTTGAGTTCGTTTCTGAGCATGATTCTGGGAAGGAAGTTGTCAGGCATTTTACTGCAAAACTCTTTTTGAACGGTAAACTCGTAGCCAAAGCACGTGATACTTCAAAAAAGAAAGCAGAGGAGAAATCAGCTAGAAGAGCTTATTATTCCCTTCAAAAGGAAATCAATTCATAGTTAGTGCGCCTAAAACTAGAGCGTTATAACATAGAACTATCTGGCTTCCTTTTTGCCCTAGTACGGAGGAATAATCTATCTTAGCGGCAGTATTTTAAGGCATGATAAAACATTCTATCCTCGACGATGATTTAGGTCAAGTGAATAATCAAATTATTGCTATTCACACAGATATAGAGGATTTTAGACTCTGTTACGCCATTAATAAAGCTTTAGGGTTAAATCTATCGAGAACAGATCACGACCTGTGTTTTAATGATTCTCCAGCCTCATTTAGCTGGTTTATTTGGCATGATGAAAAACAATTTTGCACATGGAATTTGGTCGCGAATCGTTTTCAAATGGACGCTTTTATAGAGGACTCGGGCAGTTTATTTGATAACCAAACTCCTGTTACACAATTGATATATTTGATTCCAAATGTTGAAAAGGTGAATTATTTTTTAGCAATTGAGGAAGAAGGATCGGTTATAGATGTGCCCCAATTAGTAACTCAATTATATGACTTACCCCAAGTCCTAACTGCCTATACGGTTGAAAGTAAACCTATTAAAAGTAAAATAAATTTAATTTTTAGTTAATGACTCAGCATCGTAAAAAAACAAAAATAGTAGCAACTCTTGGACCTGCATCGAGTAGTAAGGAAACCATTAAAGCCATGATAGATGCAGGGGTGAATGTTTTTCGTATTAATTTCTCTCATGCCGATTACCAAGATGTTGAGGAGCGCATTAAAATTATTCGCGACTTAAATTCAGAGTTTGACTATCACACGGCAATTCTGGCTGACTTGCAAGGGCCTAAACTTCGGGTCGGCGTGATGGAAGACGGTATTGTGGTTAAAGCAGGAGATAGAATTTCTTTTTATACTGGCGAGCGTTTTGTTGGGAATCACGAAAAAGCATACATGAATTACCCTCAATTTCCTTCGGATGTAAAGCCGGGAGAGCGCATTTTGCTAGATGATGGTAAGTTGATATTTGAAGTTGAGTCTACCGATGGAACGGCCAAAGTTGATGCTAAAGTTGTTCAAGGAGGGCCGCTCAAATCCAATAAAGGCGTGAACTTGCCCAATACGAAAATCTCACTTCCTGCATTGACCCCTAAGGACCTTAAAGACGCCGATTTTGCTATTAAACAACAGGTCGATTGGATTGCTTTGTCTTTTGTTAGAAATGAAGATGATTTAAAGGAATTACAGGCCATTATTAAAGCAAAATCAGCGATTAAGATTCCCATTATTGCGAAAATTGAAAAGCCCGAAGCTATTGTAAACATTGATAAAATTGTGGCTCATTGCGATGGAATGATGGTAGCACGTGGAGATTTGGGCGTAGAGATGCCTGCCGCCGAGGTTCCGTTAATTCAAAAGCAATTGGTGCATCGTGCCAAAAGAGCAAGAATTCCCGTTATCATTGCTACGCAAATGATGGAGACCATGATAGATAGTCTGACACCAACCAGAGCAGAGGTAAATGATGTTGCCAATTCTGTTATGGATGGTGCCGATGCGGTAATGTTGTCAGGAGAAACCTCCGTTGGGCAATATCCTGTTCAGGTTATCCAAAAGATGAGTGAAATTTTGAAAAGTGTCGAACATTCGGATTTAATTCAGGTGCCTCAACTTGCACCTCAAATTAGAACCAACCGCTACATCACTAAGTCCGTTTGTTATCATGCGGCAACAATGGCCAACGAAATAGATGCCAAGGCCATATCAACCTTAACTAACAGTGGCTACACGGCTTTTCAAATTTCTGCTTGGCGACCGCATGCTCATATTTTGGTCTTTTCGTCCAACCGACGCATCCTGAATAGATTGAGCTTACTTTGGGGCGTTGAAGTCTTCTTCTATGAGAAATTTGTCAGCACCGATGAAACGGTTGATGATTTGAATTTGTTGGCTTGTAAGGCAGGATATCTCGATGAAGGCGATATGCTAATAAGTTTGGCTGCTATGCCCATCAAAGAAAAAGGCATGGTCAATACCCTTCGAGTTTCTGAAATTACAGGAGAAATTATGAAATTAGCGGGAAGGGCCCGATGAATTATTATTATGTTGGAAATTGAACGTAAATTTTTGGTTGCTTCAGATGATTTTAAACGTAATGCTACCCGTCATTTTAATATTGTTCAAGGCTTTCTAAGCACCCATCCCGAACGCACCGTTAGAGTCAGAATCAATGATACATGTGGTTATATCACTGTCAAAGGATTGTCTTCCGATTCGGGGATGTCTAGATTTGAGTGGGAGAAGGACATTGCTATTGATGAGGCCAAAGATCTACTGCTGCTTTGCGAACAGCCACTATTGGAAAAAGTTAGATATGAGATTCCGGTTGGAGATCTATTGTTTGAAGTCGATGAATTTAAAGGTCTAAATGAAGGATTGATTATCGCTGAGGTCGAATTGACACGGGAATCCGATAGCTTTGACCGTCCTGATTGGCTTGGAAATGAAGTAACAGGTAGGATTAAATATTACAACTCTCAATTGGTTAAAAACCCATTTAAATTCTGGTAATTCTACCTCATTTGCCCATTTTTATTTAGTTTCGCACTCAATATAAAAACATAAAAAATGTCAATTTCTTCTTTGAATATTGCAAGTATGCTAAGTCAGCTGCAGCTTAAAGATCAAAATGCCGGGTGTTCTACAGGACAAAACTGGTTTTCAACAGGCGGTTCATTCGACAGTTATTCACCTGTGGATGGAAAAAGGATTGCCTCTGTTTCTGGAGCTAGTCCAGCAGATTACGAAAAAGCGATGCTTGCGGCTACACAAGCTTTTCCTGTTTGGAGACTAATGCCAGCACCTCAGCGCGGTGAAATTGTACGCCAATTTGGCAATAAACTCAGAGCGTTGAAATTGCCCTTAGGACAACTTGTGTCCTATGAAATGGGAAAATCACTACAAGAAGGTCTCGGAGAGGTTCAAGAAATGATAGACATCTGCGATTTTGCTGTTGGCTTGTCACGACAATTACATGGGTTGACCATGCACAGTGAGCGTCCAGGACACAGAATGTATGAGCAATATCATCCTTTGGGTGTTGTAGGGATCATTTCAGCGTTCAATTTTCCAGTGGCTGTTTGGGCTTGGAATACAGCCTTAGCATGGGTTTGTGGGGATGTTTGTGTCTGGAAACCAAGCGAAAAAGCACCTCTATGTGGCGTGGCCTGTCAAATGATTATTGCAGATATTTTAAGAGAAAATAATCTTCCTGAAGGGATTTCCTGTTTGGTAAATGGCGATTATACCATTGGCGAAATGCTGTCAAACGACAAACGAGTTCCTTTAGTTTCTGCTACAGGAAGTACACGGATGGGGCGTCTCGTGGCTCAAGCTGTTGCGAAACGACTTGGCAAATCACTCTTAGAATTGGGAGGGAATAACGCCATTATAGTAACTCCTGATGCTGACATTAAAATGACGGTTATAGGAGCTGTCTTTGGAGCTGTTGGAACTGCAGGACAGCGTTGTACTTCAACCCGACGTTTGATCATTCATGAAAGTATGTATGACCAAGTTAAGGATGCTTTGGTTAAAGCCTATGGTCAACTTAGAATTGGCAACCCTTTAGATGAGAGTAACCACGTTGGGCCGCTCATTGATAAGGATGCTGTTCAAATGTACCAAGCAGCGTTGAAAGCCGTTGTCGAGCAAGGTGGCCGACTAGTGGTCGAGGGCGGTGTACTTCAAGGCGAGGGCTATGAAAGTGGCTGTTATGTAAAACCAGCTATTGCCGAGGCAGAGAATGATTTTCAAATTGTTCAGCACGAAACCTTTGCCCCTGTGCTTTATTTGATCAAGTACACTGGGACAGCTGATAATGCCATAGCCCTTCAAAATGGTGTTGCTCAAGGACTGTCATCAGCTATTATGACCAATAACTTACGGGAAGCTGAATTGTTTCTCTCTCAAGCAGGGAGTGATTGTGGGATTGCGAACGTCAATATTGGAACCTCTGGAGCTGAAATTGGAGGGGCTTTTGGTGGTGAAAAGGATACTGGCGGAGGGCGCGAATCGGGAAGTGATGCGTGGAAAGTTTATATGCGCCGACAAACTAATACCATTAATTATACGGCAGATTTGCCACTGGCCCAAGGCATCAAATTCGATTTATAATTTACTGTTAATTGTATTTTACTTTTCGAAGAATTCTCATGCTCTCGTTATAGAGTTGATGCATGGTTTTGCTGTGCGTCCTGATTAAAAGTCTGGCGTCTTTCAGTCGATTTAAAGCATCCTCAAAACCGTTGAAATGACACATCAAATAGGAAATGGGTAAATTGAGAAGGTCTTTGTTTTCTCGATCGGAGAGTGGTTGTTGTCGGGCTAATTTATCAATGATCAGGTTATTTGAATTAAAAATATGGTGTAATACTTTGAGATCAATTTGCGGTGGGTCAAATAGTAGCTGGGATTCGATTTGGTAGGAGGCGTTATTTTGAAATCGAATGATGGTTTCTTCCAATTTGTAATATGCACTGTTATTTTGAAAGCCAAGATTGATAAATTCTACAATTTTAAACCAATCTTTACTGTAGGAAATAGACACCTCATCGAGGTCGGAATAAAACAATCTTACCTGCTCATTGATCAGAGCAATATCAACTCTGGAGTAAAAGGTCTTATCGTTAACCGTTTTTTTCTGCCCTGCCCAGCACATCACAAAATATTCTTGAAAGACTAAGTATTTGGGGTCATAAACGCGCCGCTTGTCCATAAATGCAAATACGCCGTCGAGGGTATATTCGATATTGTTTTGCGCGTGAGCTTCAATAGCCGCAACAATACTGGAGTTTTTATCTTCCACCTGGATATCAAAAACTTTAGGCATACTCATGCTTCCGTCTCTAAAGAAGACAGATCCCCCATAGTATTTCCAAATATTTCGCTTGAGGGAAGTCAGTCTGCTGCTTGACCTTATGGTGACCAACCCAACTACCTTGTCATCGGGAAGATGTGGAAATGAGATGTTTTCATATTGAACTGAAGGGGGGTTTTCTAAATAGGCATTAATTAAATTTTGAATTTTACTGTCATCAAAAAAATCGACACCGATAATTTTATTATCTTCATCCTGAATACCAATTACAATATAAGAGTTGTTTTTGGGGTTGCTGTTTGATAGGGCGCAGACATGTTTTAAGAATTTGGCTTTTCCTTCTTTTTCACTGATATCAATTTGAAGTTTTTTGTCATAAAAGCTATTCTCATCATTGTGAGCCAATAAGTTTTTAATCAAAAGACGTTTGTTAATCATGATGAAGCTCTATCAGGCGATTGGACTTGTTATAAAATTAAAAAATGTTATTACGTAGCCATGTTAGAAAGACTTAATTTTTAACCAATTATTAACAGCCAAAAGCGGAAAATTTTATCACTTTGCGTTGCATTTCAAAAAGAAAAAATTGTGGAAGAAAAGACGACTATTGACATTAATGCTTTGAATGAGACCATTCAGAAAGAAAGCGCATTTATTGACTTGTTAACCTTGGAGATGGGTAAAGTCATCGTGGGTCAACAACACATGGTTGAGCGGCTTTTAATAGGGTTGCTTGGCAAAGGGCACATCCTACTGGAAGGGGTGCCAGGGCTAGCTAAAACATTGGCTATCAACACCCTTTCTCAGGCTATGGGGGGGAGTTTTAGTAGAATTCAGTTTACCCCAGATTTGCTTCCTGCAGATGTAGTGGGAACACTGATTTACAACATTAAGGAGAACGACTTCTCTATCAAAAAAGGGCCTGTTTTTGCGAATTTTGTTTTGGCTGACGAGATCAATCGAGCACCAGCTAAAGTTCAATCGGCATTACTTGAGGCCATGCAAGAAAAACAAGTTACTATTGGCGATGAGAGCTTTAAGCTACAAGCACCTTTTTTGGTTATGGCTACTCAAAACCCTGTCGAACAGGAAGGGACATATCCGCTGCCAGAAGCTCAGGTCGATAGATTTATGCTAAAAACAGTCATTGACTACCCTAAAATGGATGAAGAGCAAAAAATAATAAGAGCTAATCTGAGCAACAGCGCCGAACCAGTAAAAAAGGTGGTTAGTTTGAAACAAATTGATACTGCCCAAAAGGCCGTTCAAATGGTATATATGGACGAGAAAATTGAGAGATATATTCTTGATATTGTCTTTGCTACCCGTTATCCTGAAAAATATAATCTTGAAAACCTCAAATCGTTAATTTCTTTTGGAGCTTCGCCACGAGGCAGCATAAATTTGGCCAGTGCATCGCGTTGTTACGCATTTATCAAACGTCGAGGTTATGTCATTCCTGAGGATGTTAGGGCCGTTGTTTTGGACGTTTTGCGTCACAGAATTGGACTGACCTATGAAGCCGAAGCTGAAAATGTGACTTCAGAAGATATTATTAATGCTATTGTGAATGAAATTGCTGTTCCATAAGTCTAGAATCTATGGATACCAAATCACTTCTCAAAAAAGTAAGAACCATTGAAATAAAGACCAGACGCCTGTCTGATCATATTTTTGGCGGGGAATACCATTCCAAATTCAAAGGTCGCGGAATGACTTTTAGTGAAGTTCGGCAGTATCAATATGGAGATGACGTTCGCAACATTGACTGGAACGTAACGGCCAGAACTAACGAGCCGCACATCAAAGTGTTTGAAGAAGAGCGGGAACTCACCATGATGTTGATGGTGGATGTTTCTGGATCAGCATTGTTTGGAACGACTGTGCAAAGAAAAAAAGATTTGATCACAGAATTATCAGCTACGTTGGCTTTTTCGGCAACCCAAAATAATGATAAAATTGGGTTACTGATGTTTTCTGATCAAGTCGAACGATTTGTTCCTCCAAAAAAAGGACGCTCTCACGTGTTGAGAATTATAAGAGATTTGATTGAGTTTGAGCCCCAACACAAGGCCACAGATTTCAAACTTGCGCTTGAGTTTTTATCAAGTGTTTTGAAAAAAAAAGCCATTGTCTTTGTGCTATCTGATTTTATGAGCTCACCTTATGATACTGCGGTAAGAATTGCTGCCAAAAAACACGACCTAACTGGGAT
>Ga0209653_1000146_pt1 | contig 61271 bp, 76 predicted proteins | sample SaaInl6LU_22_DNA_FD_184644 | JGI IMG/M metagenome (GOLD analysis project Ga0209653, IMG submission 184644) | Marine microbial communities from expanding oxygen minimum zones in the Saanich Inlet - ESP_116LU_22_DNA (SPAdes) (version 2) | ecosystem: Environmental > Aquatic > Marine > Intertidal... | reverse complement strand
ATTGTTTAGTTTTTATATTTTCAAAAGATGTTTTTATTTTATTATATTTATCAAGTAAAATTTCTTTTGAAACTTTTTCATTATAATATACCATAAGTAAATGATTTTCAATCAAATACTCTAAATTATCACAATCAATAATAGTATAGCTAAAATTATACTTACCTGTACCATAACCTCTATTAATTACAAATAATGGTTCATTAAACCCCTTCTTATTTATATAATTTTTTTTTTCATTATTTTTGTATTTTTTAATAACTAATTTATTATTTTCAATATCAGAACTATATATTAGTCGCGTCTTTGAATTATCATCTGTTAAAATATCTTTAACTTGATTCCATACAACATTACCCACTTTAATATTAAAACCTAAATTTTTAAGGGTTGTTGAGTTAGCATATAACTCGCGTATTTTCTTGATATTATCTTCACATCCAAATATTATATTATCATTCATGTTTAAACTAAATTTATCATTTTCTTTACTTTCTTGTAATTTATTTTGAATAATAAATATAATAGTTTCTTGTTTTGTTTCAATATAGTTATCATCTTTACAATCGATTATATTTAAAATTTTATAATAGGTATATATGTATTTTCTCGCTTTATTATAATAAGAAGAATTTATAAAACTATTTGGTAATACAAATGACAATATACCATTTTCTTTTAACATTTTCAATGATTTAATAATAAATATTATAAATATATTAGGTCTTCCTTCAAAGTATTTATAATATTCATCTGATACAATATTTTTTTGTATAACAAAATATGGTGGATTTCCAATTATCAAATCAAATTTATTTTCAATATCATAATTAATAAAATCACTATTTAAGATTTTAATATTATCTTTTTCATATGTTTTTATTTGGTTATATATTTCTTCATTTTTTTCAATACATGTAAAATCAAGATTAAATAAATTATCTAATTTTGTAATATATTCACATGATCCACAAGATGGTTCAAGTACGCTTTTAATATTTTGTAAATATGGATTTAAAAAGTCTATATTCTTCAATATAGTTTTGGGTGGTGTAAAATAAATACCGTTATTTTTTTTAGTTGTTTTTTCAAGATTTTTTGTTATACTTCGCGATATTACTGAATATTCCAAAGACATTATAATTATAAATATACATAATATTTATATATCAATTTTTAAAAAGAGTACATAATTTTATTTTTATTTTGATTTTATAAACTTTATAGAAATTTAAGATATTTGAGAATTATGTACTCTTTTATTTATTAATAATATCATGCTTAAAATAATTAGCTAGATTTATTACTAACTTATTAAATTATTTTTTATTGCCTTTAATTATAATAAATATGCCAAATAGTCCTAAGAAAGCTTCAAGTCCAAGGCGAACAAGTCCAAGGCGAACAAGTCCAAGGCGAACAAGTCCAAGGCGAACAAGTCCAAGGCGAACAAGTCCAAGGCGATCAAGTCCAAGGCGATCAAGTCCAAGGCGAACAAGTCCAAGGCGAACAAGTCCAAGGCGAACAAGTCCCAAAAAGGAAAGTCCAGAATTAGAAAGTCCTGATACACAAGAAATTGATAAGTATATTAGCGAGAAATTAAGCAGTGTTAAAAAAGAAAAAAAGGCAATTATCATGGTAGGTGGACCAGGTAGTGGAAAAACATCGGGACTAAATATATTAATAAGTATGTTAAAAAAAAATAAAGACGATTTTGTATCAATAGATCCAGATGACATATTAAAAACCTTTTTTAATTCTAATAGAAAGTATTACAGTAAAGTTGAGCCAATCAATAAGGCTTTATATGAAAAAACATTAGAGGGTAAATATAATTTAATATTTGATAGAACGGGTACTAATTACGATAGTTATTATAATACAGTAATAAAAAAAGTAAAAGAAGAAGGATATAATATAGTATTATGTATTGTATATAATAATTATTACAATGTACAGGCTAGATTAAAGAAAAGAGAAGCTGAAACTGGTAGAGCCGTAAATGAAACATATGCTAGAAATTCTTATAGAGATTTAACATTTAATATACCTAAATATGTTAATTTAAATTGTGATGATGCAGATGACATATTTGTATTTGACAATACATCATCATCTATTGAATTAATTTATAGATCGCAATGCAAAAAAGGTGAGAAAACTGTAACAATTAATAATTTAATATAAAGAATTAAATAATTCAATAGATTTACTCATTCTATAAATAAACCGAGAATATAAAAATAATTTATTTTTAAAATTTACGCAGAACGTTTGGTAGAACGTTTGGTAGAAGTTTTACGATGACGTCCTCTTTTTTTTGAGCTTTTTGGGACTTTGTTTTTAACGCATCTGCCAGTGGCAGGATTTCTATGTTGATTAGATTTGCATGGTTTAGGAGATTTCTTGGCGGTAGCTCTTTTAGTTGGTTTCCATTTGCCAGCGGCAATCATAGCCTTTTCAAAGTTTTTAACTTGGCAGTATCTACCTTTATTTCTCATATAAATTTTTGAAGAAGCCCTGCCGTTGTTTTTTCTATAAATAGATCTTACTTTACCACATACAGATTTCTTACCCATTGGTTCATAAACTTTTTTAACATTACCACCCCCTAACAAGTCTTCCATTCTTTATATTAGTTCTATTATAAATCAATATAATATTATTATGAATGTCGTGGTTTAATTTGTTCTATTTTTATTAAAAATTGATGTATTTGGTTATAGATTATTATTATACACCAACCGGTTGTATAAGCTTGATAGATACAAGCTTACCGCAGTTTAAACGCGCTAACTCTCAACAAGTCTTCCTAGTTTACACAAAGAGACTAAGTGAAAAGATGACCACAATGAACGCAAGCAATTTCTTGAAGTGGACATCGATTGCCATCCAAATGGAAAATCCTGAGTACAGCAAGAGTGATAGTATGAAGCTTGCTATCTTGGAGCTCAAAAAAGAAAAACTAATGAGGAACTATATCAGGATGGTATCAACGCATATCCAAAAAGAGAAGCCTGGTATCACCAAGGCGGCTTCTATCAAGCAGGCTATGGCCGAATGGAAAGCTATGTAATGTGAATATTGTGATTTATATGTGTGTGTATATTTTTTATATTTAGTAGTATATAATCATGCATTTGTCATTTGTCATTTGGTATTTGATTAAATATATATATTATCATTTTTCACTTTATAATTATATTTATGTATTGATATGTTCTATTATTATAAAAAATTGATATTGATATCTATGAATATTATTATAATAAGAATAAGTATGTTATAGATATCTTATATAAAGAATATTGTGAAACATCAATGTATTCTCTATATTTGAGCAAAAAGGAATAATAGTGCATGATTATACAGAAGGCAATCTGTCAAGAAACCGAAAGGTGGAATCGCTGATATCATGTATTACCTTAGTAGCGGCTATAATATATTTTTTCACTTTATAATTATATTTATTATAAAATAATAGATAAAAAATATAAAAATAAATAGAAATAGTCAAATCACATGTAAAAGATGTATCAAAGTATTTAGTTAAATAAATATTTTTAACCTTCATCGTCGCTATTTATATAAATTGTATCAGTATCACTTAATAAATCTTCGTCGTCTGCCAACATTTCAAGTTGTATAGCATAAGCATTTATAAAAACTCTATTAATCAAATATGACGCAAGCGCTTTTTTACTTACATTATTTTCATCAAAGAAATATACATCTATCATTCCGTCATTTTCATAATCACGCACAGAGTTCATATATCCATAATCATCTATAATAATATCTGATAGATCAGCATTATTTGATAAATAACTATTTACTATATCCATGGAATAGTTCATATACCATTTATAATCATTTTGATGAACGTTTTTGTCATATTTGTTAACAACGTTTAAGTAAATAGTATCATAGTCAATATTAGTATAAACCTTATTTCCGGATGCAATATTAGTTGTCATTTTTAATTTAAAGTAAACAATATTTAATCAATTTTTTTTATTTTTAGAAAGTATTTTATTTTGTCTGATATTTATATAGATAGACAATGACAAATACGATAGAAGGAGGATACAAATCAATTAGTAAAGCGAGTAAAGCGAGTAACGCTAGTAAAGCTAGTAAAGCGAGTAAAGCGAGTAAAGCGAGTAAAGCGAGTAACGCTAGTAAAGCGAGTAACGCTAGTAAAGCGAGTAACGCTAGTAAAGCGAGTAAATCTAGTAAATCTAGTAAAGCGAGTTCTAAAAGTTATAATGAATGGTTAGATAAAGATATTAGCGAAACAAATATTAAATTAAATAAATCCGAATTAGAAAATATATATATCAAAGTTTATGGTTCAAATAAAATTGAAAATACTAAACATACAAATAAATTAGGAAAAAAAAATTTTATTAATGGTATTAAAAAATTAAGTAAAACAAGTAAAATAATTAATTTTATGACAAAAAAAAGGTTATAATATTCATTTTTTATTTAAAATAAGATGTTTATAGTATCTTAAACTAACTCTATTTAAGAATAATTGGAATTTATCAGTAATTAAACTAAAATATTCGCGACTATTTAAACTATTACCATCAAATGGATGTAAATCAGGGCGAACACTACCATCGGGATATAACATAGCTGCTTCGTCATTAATAATATTTATTAATTCTTTTTCTTGTGGAGTTGCTGCACCTGTATTAACAACACGCCAACTATCTATATTTTTAAATATATCATTTGGTGTATCACTATATACAACACCATTAGCGTTTCTTTCTACTATTTTATGTAGTCTTGTAATATTATACATAAATAAAAATCCTAATACGTATCTAAAACCTTCAATACCTTTTGGTGTTATAGAATATAAATAGCTTATTAAATCATTATCATTATCTAATAAAGTTAAAAAATACACACTGTGATGATTCTGTTCTTTTAACTCATTTAAATCTTTTAATTCTCCATTAACGGTGATTAAAATAGAAAATGGCATGTTTTGAACATTTCTCACAAATTCATGTGAATACTCTTTTTTATAATTAGCTAAATATTTATAAAAAGCTTCGTCGTAAATATCATCATCGTTTAAAATAACATCTAAGCCTCTATCGTTATCTTCCATTTATATATATATCTCTTTCTATTATAAGTAAATTTAATTATTATATTTAAACTATTAAAAATAAATTCATGATATTATACTTTTTAATATCCTGAAAAAATCAGAGTTTTAAACACTATTTCAGTGTAAAATCTTTAATGATACTCTTGATATCAAGATTAATTACTTTTAATTCTTCTAATTTCTATGCTTTATCAATAATTTCTAGTAATTTATTTGTACTTTTGTATTTCTTCGCAATTTTAGAGTTAAATATCTTTTATCATTGGTATTTTTTATAAATGTCATTATAATTTCAATAGTATTGTTTTTAAAGAATTTTGTATGTCATTTATGGGTTGAGAGGTGGTGGAATCTTATTAGTATCATATATCAATATTATAATATGAAGACATTCTTGTGAGTTTAAAGTTAATGTTAAGTGATTTTTGTATTTTATATCTTAATATAGTATAAATTATCTCTTGGTTTAATTTGTTCAATTTTTAATAAAAATTGATTTATTCGGTTTTAAATAGTTATCATACAACATTCTGGTTGTATAAGCTTGTGATTGATTTACAAAGCTTATAAGCGCTTTAAAAGCTAGTCAAGACCCATCGCAAGTAAAGAGAACTCTCAGCAAACTTTACTTAGTCCGAAATGTCAGCAATTGATACTCGCAACTTCTTGAAGTGGACTTCCATTGCTATCCAAATGGAAAATCCCGAGTACAGCAAGAGTGATTGTATGAAGTTTGCAATCATTGAACTTAAAACAGAAAAACTAAAAAGAGATTTTATCCGCTCACGCTCTATTCAAATCCGTAAATTTAATCGCTGTGTTACAGTATCAGCATCTATCAAGATGGCATTAGCCGAGTGGAAGGCTATGTAAAGTTAATGATATAGTGATATGTGTTATATATTTTTATATTTTTTTACCCAAAAGAACCCAAAGGCTATTCTATATAATTATTTATAAGTATCTTTTTTTATGTAATAAATGATATATAATAGTTGGTATATTTTTGCAATAAATATCAATATTATAATATGAAGAAAAAAATTGATAATATATATTTTATATGAAAGATATAATCAACAAATGACTGCTAAATCAAAAGAAGAATATTATGACGCCGAGGAATGTATTTCTGATGATAAAATAGTTAAATTTGATATTACTAAAAATATTATATATGGTATTGATAAATACAAATATTTACTTAAATTTTCAGTAAAAGAATTTGTAATGGAATCTGAACCATGGGATTATAATCGCAAGATAGATGATGAAAAAGTCAAAGAAATTAAAGAACAAGTTAAAGTATTTGATAATGAAACAAGTCCTGTGTGGACTGTTAGTCTTATATTTGATAAATATACTCATGTTAAAAAAGATGAGCTCCCAAAATATCTTAAAATATTAGACGGACAGCATAGATGGAAGGTTTTAGAAGAAATGATTACGGATGGTGAAATTGATGAAAATAAAGAAATCTACGCTATGTGTTATTACATTGATTATTGTGAAGGGAAAAATAGAAATATTGCAACAGAATTATTTAAGAAAATTAATAACAATACTCCATTATGTATTGATGATATTCCAGATACTCGTGTTCAAGAAATTATTGATAGAATTATCGCAGATGAAGTATTAAATCCCAAAAATGAAGGCATTAAAGTAGGGAATGCTAATATGAAAGCCCATGAACCTGCTATTCATAAAAAAGAGTTATTTAATATATTAAATACACATGCTAAAAATTTCAGTCATCTAAGTATTGATGAAGTAATTGTTAACATTAGATTAATCAGAAATAAGATAATGATGGCGGGTTATGATAAAATATATAATAAATGCCAAAAACATGCAAACTATTTTGAAAAAGCTAAAAGTACTGATTTCTGGCTTGGATTAAAATCATCTAAAAAAGGATATAGTCCCGAGCATTGGGTACTTTACATAAATAATCCACAAGAGTTCGGTAAATAAACTCATTTAAAATAATTACAATTTACATCACACTGCTTTTTTTCAATTATAATATATCATTGATTCATTTTTAAAAAAGTTTAAAAGGCCCTTTTTCATTATTTTTTTGATATTTAAGATGTAACCATTATTATCATTATGATATTATGTTATATAAGTAAATTGGATAAAAAATAAAAATTCACAAAAATTCTAAAAGTATTTAACAAAAAAAAAGACGCCGATGCGTTGCGCGTCGTTTTCAAAAAACGTGGTGTGATTTCAAAATATTTAAAGATATTTTCTTGATTATATATAATAAGGATGGAAAACGACGCACGAAAAAGGCATAAATGTGACCTATGTAATTACTCAACAAATCGTAAATATGACTTAAAAAGACATCAAAATGCTATACATAACTTACGCGTGCCCGCGAAATCAGATTTTTTAATGCCCGAAACAAATGTTATGCCAAAAAAAACAAATGTTATGCCAAAAAAAACAAATGTTATGCCAAATAAAAAAAATGTTATGCCAAATGAAAATATGTGTAAAAAATGTAATAAGGTTTATAAAATTAAAAAAAGTTTAATAAAACATGAAGAAAATTGTAAAGGAGTTGACGAATTAACATGTCCTAGATGTATGATAAGTTTTTCTAATAGACATAATAAATCAAATCATATAAAAAGAAATACTTGTAAACCCAGGAGTATAATACATGCAAGAGTTCCAAATCCTCAGAATATAGAACCAGCAAATAATATAGATACACAAATAAATAATATAGATATAGATACTCAAACAAACAATATAGATAATCAAACAAATATACAAAATCAACATATTAATATTTATGTAAACAATTATGGTAAAGAAAGAACAGATTATTTAGATTATGATAAAATGCTAGCAATCTTCAAAAAGGTTTATAATATTCCAACATTACTCACAAAAGAAATTCACTTTAATGAAGAGTTTCCTGAAAATAATAATATTAAATATCATGATACTAAAAATTGTTTAATTAAAGAAGATGATGAATTTATTTATAAGAACCTCAATGTTTTAATAAAGGAACTAATAAAAAATAAGGGACGTATGATGCAAAACTTTGCAAAACAAAACAAAGATGAAATATGTCTTAATATGGATTTAAAAATATATGAACAAATAATTCAACAACTAATATCTCTGGTATTACTTACGGAACCCCAAGAACATTATAAAGAACAAATAGAGAATATCAGAGATTTAATAAACAATAGCAGAATAAAAATGGAGGAAATGGAAGAAGAAATGAGTACATAATTTTATTTTTTCAAAGGATTTTATAAACTTTATAGAATTTAAGAGATTTTATAAATTATGTACTCAAAATATAACTAAGGATAAATATGTTCAGCTAATAATAAAAAATGATAACAACTCTTTATTAAATCATATTATAACCGAAAGGTATGTTGTAGATATCTGTATATAGAAAGACATTGATACCGGACTTGATGATATAATTAAAGAACGCAATGGGGAAAAACCATTGTATTGGACTATAAGTATCAAACACTTTCTATATATTAGAGTAAAAAGGAGCAATAGTGCATGTTCATACAGAAGGCAATCTGCCAAGAAACCGAAAGGTGGAATCGCTGATAGCATGTATTACCTTAGTAGCGGCTACAATATATTTTTTCACTTTTTTAACAAAAAATATATTGGATAAGACAATGAGTATCAATGGTTCAGTAATTAATATTAAATCAGAAAAAACATTTAATACTTATACGGATTTAATTGAATTAACATAATTTGTTTATATTCCAGGAAATTTAATTATAAGAGAATATGAAGATATTAACTTAAATGTAATAGAAAAAATATAATATGTGTGAAAATATTACATTAGAATGATACAGAATATTAGCCATTTTTGGTAATAACAGTCTTCGGGTCTATTTTAAGAGTTCTTAAAATCTTTTTGAGAAAACCCATATTAAAGTTTGCTACTTGACAATTTTCATATTCCTTAATTACATTTTCTTTTACAGACAATCTTTGTGCTAAGTCTTTTTGTGATAAACCCATGGCTGATCTACCATTAGTAATAGCAAGTGAATATTCGCGTATCATTTTGTTTAGCTTAGGGATATCATCTTCCATCAATCTAATGAATTCTTTATTACCTGCTGGTCTTGGTGTATTTTCTTTTTTAATAATTTCTTTGGGTTTTTTAGTAAATACAACAGGATCCCAGTCCTGATAATTCACAGAAGTACTATTCATTTTATTAATATATAATATAAAAACTTATATCAATTTTATGTATAAAAATAATACATTTGAACTATTCTTAATAAAAAATGATGGTTACTTATATAATATAACTTACAATATAAGGATGTATTCTTATAACGTTTTCCCCCTCGGTGTTTTGACAATTGGTCAAATTGATAAAGGTCAAGCAGTTCTGGATGATATTTCGCGAATTGTTAATGATAAAAATAACAATACCGAATTGTTGTCACTTTCCAATAAGTTCTTTACATTGATTCCGCATATTTCAAAAAAATTAAAAGTTATTAAAACTCGCGAAGAGATTAACGAGAAAAACGAGCTACTCGAATATATGCGCTGTGTATCCAATAAAATCTAACGAAGATACTTAGATATAGCAGCCAATGCACTTATTTCTCCCTTTTTGGGTAAAGGCTTCAACTTTATAAGTTTTGTGTTTTTTATGTTTAAAGAATCATAATTAATATTTGCAATACTATTTTCCATATTGATAATAAAATAAATAAATATATAAAATCAATTTTTATTCAAATTTAATTAATTTATCTAAGAAATTTTGAGAAGCCTCTTCTGTTAATTTATAGTTTTTTAGTATATATAAAATTGTACGACATTCTACTTGTGTTATTTTACGACCATCAAATATTTTCATTAATAATTTATTGGAATCATCAATTGATATGCGACCATCACCTTGACCTTTTACTAACTCATCAGCAGTTTCTAATAAACTAGCATCAAAGTTTAGGCCATCTATAACCTTATAGTAACTAACCTTATTATCCATCTTTATAATAATCAAAGAAAACTTTTAAATAGAAAAGGAGTTTCTTTAATTACAGGAATATTATTTACAAACTCACTAAGAGCATAATAAGTAATAGCAAGCATTGCAAGACGTCCGTTATTAAGTTCTTTAAGTTCTAGATCACGTTTAGTTTTAGGATCCTTATTAACATATAGTTTAAGAGGGTCAAACCCGAGATCACCCGGAATAGTATCATTAGTATATTCTTTATTGAGCCCAATAGATTCAATAGTTGCTGTGAATACAATAATAGCCATAAAGAATACAGGATTAATTTTATCAAGACCTCCATTTAAAACAGAAGGAGCTTTACCATTAAATGAAAGCAAATCCATTTTATTTACAAGCTTTGATAGATAAGGGTGATAAATCTCCGACAAAGGCCATCCAACACTTGCGAGCATTGCAAGACGACCATGTTTAATTTCAGCTTCACGATATTTTTTTAGCGTCCCAATATCAGTAGCGCAATTAAGTGGATCAAATCCCTTGTTTCCTACTAGAATTGATGCCTCTCCATCAGCCAAAATAGAATCTTTTTTGAGAAGACCCCAGTTGATTGCATTTCTAACAAAGAGATTACCACCATTTTGTTTACCAAACTTATTAATATTAACTAGTCTTTCAAACTCGGGATAATCAATCCTTTTATCATTGTTAATATCAGCAACCTCCATATAATTATTTTTTCCATAATAATTATTCAACTCAGTTACATCAATTGTACCTGATTTATCAACATCAATATCATTAAATACGTTATTATCCAAATCATTTAGTTGCATTTTACAAACATTATTTACAACAATTGCACCTCTCATTCTCATAACAGGGAGATTACTAATATGAGTAAAGCAATAAGCTTGACCAATCAAAACACTAAACAAAGCAAGACGAAACATTACTTATATATATATATGTTATTTTTCTTAAATACTTTATTATGATATATGATGTAATAATATATAAAAATACAAATATATAATTATAAATAATGAGATTTTCCTATTTATTACTATTTATAAGCTACGTACATGCATATATTAATATCAACACATATCATGGAAATATAAATTTAATATGTAATGTAAAAAAAACAAATAATATTAATTTTGTAATATGGAAAGGATATGCAATTCCAAGTAAAAATTATATTAAATTTGGAGAAGATATAATAAATAGAGGATTGAGAAAAAATATCAATATTAATGTAACTATATGTGATAATTATAATTTGCCAAAAATTAATAATACGATACTATTTGGACATTCAGCAGGAGGATATCATTGTATAAATAATAATGATTATATTAAAGCAAGAATTACATATGGTGCATCTCCAAAATCAATTTATGATAATACTATATTTAATATTGAAAACAAAATAGATAATAATATCCTTAATATAATTGGTGAATATGATGGTTTTATATCATATATGAGTTTATTAGATCAAAAAAACTATAATATTAAAAATAATATCCAAAACAATAAGTTAATATGTACTAAATCTAACCATTTTTGTATTACAGAAAATAAAAAAACGTTAATATCTACTTTACTTTGCAAATATGACCAAATGCTAGATACAAATTATACAAAAATGATGAATGATGTATCAAAAACTATAATATCATATATTTTACATTTAGATAATAATACTACTATTCATAATTATGGATATACACAAGATATTTTTAATAAAAATATAGTTTTTGAAATAACAAGTTATAAACAATTTCTTAGGACAAAACCAGATATATGTAAAACCTATATTTATATTGATGAAAAAAATAATAACACATTTATTAAAACATCTGGTTTACTTGGAGATATGCTATTAGATATACTTGAATATAAATATAAACAAAAAATCGTTGAAGTTAATAATACTTTAAAATGGTTATTAAGTAAAAATAAAGATATTGTGTATTTTAGTTATAAAATAAGAGATTATAAATATTTTAGATTACCATACGTTATCAAATAAAATTAACTAGATATATGATTAATATAATAGTTATGTCTTAATGATAAAGATGCTTCTGGTTTAAATTTACGTCCAAAAAAACATTTACTATGCAATAGATGTACCAATTCTTTTTCTGAAATATGAATATAATTTTTAAGTTCTTTATTTGAAACATATTCATAATTCATTCCTTCCCAATTAGCAAATGTTGTTGCATATTCAGGTGGATATTTATAATTAGTAACTATTATTTCGTTTTCTAATTTGTTATTGAAAATACGAGATAAAAATGTAATATAACATAGTTCATCCGGAGCATAGGATTTTTCAAACCATACCAAATAATTTAAAGTTCTACAACAATATGCATTTTTATAATAATTAGCGCCATTTACAATTAATATAGCATGTTTTCTATTTAATATACACCATTGAGAAGCTTTATTTAAGTATTTTATATCAATATATTTCAATGCATTTTCACAATCAGGAAGACAGTCTTCTTTATCTGCAACATGAAAATATGAAAACTTATTATCTAATTTATTATAAATATGTGTAAAAGATTTTAATGGAATACATGCACCAGACAGAAATATAAAATGTGTATTATTAATATCTTTTAAAGCTTCTTGTAACATATGATTTTGTGCTTTTACAATTGAAATATCAGCATATTTAGTAGATACAGTCTCATTAATTTTATAATCATCAAAATATTTAAGTTTTACATCATTTTTATAGTGAATATAAATATTATATTTATCTTTATCAACATTTTTAAAGAATGTATGCCATAATTCTTCGTGATTAATTGTGCTGTAAATCAAAAATATAAATGCAATTTTCAACATAAAGTATTGTTAAATGTTATTATAATATATAAATGAAACTTTATATATCTTACAAAAATAATTTGTGCTCTCGGGGAGACTCGAACTCCCAATCTTTGGCTCATAAGACCAACGCTTTAACCGATTAAGCTACGAGAGCTTGTAATAGGAGCCCGCTCCCATTACAAATATATATATTGTTTAATCCTTATATATTTTTTATAACTTACACCCACTTTTAATAGGATTAATTCTTTGGGTTTTCATTAGATCATTATAATTAACTGGTTCAAGAAGGTCACTATCTAATCTATTAGAATATGCATTAGATTTTTGAGGCATTTTAGTAATTCCACACTCATCAATTGTTGGAGACGATTGATATATCATACCAACATTGCCGTTTTCACGAGCAGCAGCAGAGTTTTCAAATGGTTTGCGTGTTGTCATTTCAACATCACCAGAGTCACGATTAATATTCATATTTCCAGGATTTGGTGTATGTCCGGCAGCAATCATTATTCTTTCACGCGTATCATCTATTTCGGCATTTTCCTCAGCTGTTCTATCACGTTGTCTGTGCTCATTAATTGCTCCTGCAATACCATATTCATTTGTATCAGATAAGAATTGTTTATGTGTATTTTTGAGATCAATTTCTTTGCTAATATATCCTCCAAATAATCCTTCAAGCATACCACCTAAGAAACCATACGGTGATTTAGCAACTAATGTAGTTTCTTTAACAGTAGTTCTAGCTACGATTTCTGGATCATATACAGATACACTATAAGTTACACCTCCAATATTTCTAACAGTATCAACAGCCTTAACAGTTTCGCGAATAGTAGTTTTTGCTTCATCATCGGCTTTTGTATATCCACCATCTCCTCCTTTAACATTTGTATGTACACTATCATGAATTAAAGTTTCTTTTACAGTTGTTTTTGCTTGATCAGTTATAGTAGAATAAGTTTCTTTATTTCCGGTTAAATTAATCATTTCGCTATCATGAACAGTAGTTTCTTTAACAGTTGTTTTCATAATGTGATTATCTGGATCATAAGTTGTAGCTTTTTCAGGTATTTGTATACTTGGATTACCTACGCCACGTTCAGATTCTACGGTATACTCCTTCATTGTATATTTCAATGCATCTACAACTGGTGAAACAATAGCTTTTACAATACTTGTAACATTAGATACAACTGGTTTATTTTCTGTTGTAGCTCTTTCATTGTTATAAACAATAACCTTACTTTTACCATAATCATCTCTAATACCAGCATTTGCATCTCTTAGAGATACACCACCTTTATAATCTACATGTGATTCTTGGCGTGTTGTAGGTCTTATATTTTGAGCAGGACGTAATGATTCTTTACTATTAGCACCTGTTGTTTTAATCCACATATCTTCACTTTGCTCATATACAGTATCTGGGCGATTTTTAACAATAGGCATTTGAACACCACGTTGATCAGTACCCTTAATATGACCTTTAACAGGAATATTGAAATATGTTTGTTTTTGATTAATTTTACTGCGTAACTCATCTAAATTCTTGGGTCTAGCAAGTGAGTTTGTTTCAGTTTGATGAAAACCTCCAATACCTTTTGATTCGTAACCTTGATTTAATCCAGGACCAACTTTAACTTGTTCTATTGGAAAAAAATTATTAGCTTTTTCCTTAAAATCCAAACGAGATTTATAAAAGTCATCATTATTTTTCATACCGCAAATATTTCCACCTGCATTAGCTTGTGGTTTAAACATACATGGTACCTCTTTTTTTGTTTGCCAAAATTGATTGCTACCAGTTCTATTATCAAGAAAAGGTGACATTATTTCAATATTAGTATTTTGGGTTACATTTTTGCGTAAAAATGGTGTCATATTATTGTGTGTAAATGACTCTCTGCTAATTTTATTTCCAGTTAAAGATTGTACAAACTCAGGGCTTTTACTATTATCTGGAACAGTATAATTCATTTTTTTAAACATATCAGATGTAGCCGGCATAGAAACAATACCAGTATTTCCTGCATTTGCCATATTATACATTTTATTACTTCTTTGTTGTTCATCTTGTTTAACTTGATTCCAATAAGTAGAATCATATATATTTTTCATTGATGGTATATCGTTGGATAATTCCATTATTGGCCTCTAATCAATAAAGGATAAAAAATACATTAATATATACAATAAATATTCATTAATTAAATTAAGTTTTGCAAGATACGCCATTATACAATGAATTATAAGGATATCCTGGTGTATAAAGTTTATTATCTTTATTGCTTATTTTCCAATCTTCTAATTTATTCATATCTCCTCCTCCATTAGTTGGTAAAAACATAGATTGGTCAACAGGTTCTTCAATACATGGTACATGATTATCTTTTGCAACCATTCTATAATTAACAGGGATTCTGTCAAATCCTTCAATAGCTCTTTCTTGTGGGTCAAAGCATAACCATTCCCATCTATTTATACCTGTTTCTTTTAATGTGCATGGTGGATTGGATAAACGTGTATCTTCACGAGGTGCAGTGCAAGCACGCGGATCAGTGTTACCTCTTATAAAGCATCCTGATTTTTCGTATTTTCCTGGAATATATTCATCAGCATTACATTTAGTATTTTTATAGTTAATTCCTAATAACTCACTGGAATCATCTACTGCTTTCTTCATAGAGCATGTATTTTGACCATAATTTTGATATCTCAATGATGGATCAGCTGGTATATCTTGTGAACAGTCAGCACAATCGTTATATGGAGATTCTAATTGATATAGACCGGGTCCAACAGTTCTACGTAATTTTTCTTTATAACTGCAACTATCGTAGTTTAATCTTGTATCTATATATTTATTCATATCTAATAAAATAATATATTATTTTATGTATCAAATAAATAGATATGTTATTATTAATTGAAAATTTCAATTATCAAGAAGAAGAAACAAAAAATAGCCCCATTGAAGTTATTTATTTATATATGAACGGGTATAACCCAGACTATTTATATAGATGGACTATATTAGATAATATATATATTGCAATTCTCTATATTATAACCTTTTTAGTTTCAGCAGGAGCAGCATATTTATCTTTTTCCTGCAAATGGGGTGGTATGGTAAATAATATATTTATTAGAATATTTTTTGCATTTGCGGCATTTATGTTAGGACCTATATATTTGATATACTATTACATATTTAACTATTTAGGAAAATTATGTTAAAAAAATAATTTAGCATTTATCATAATTTATTTTTGGTGGCGCAGGTACTTCACGATACATTATTGATTGGCACGCGGGCAAATGTAACATTGTAGTATCTATTGGCTTAGTTTTATCATTTTTAATAATACCATCATTAGTTGGTACATATTGATTTGTATTGCATTTTGACACAATACGAGTTTGACCACGTAATTCACTATCAAGGTCAACAAGATTACCTTGAATATGAGATACTGCTGTACCTCCAATAAATCCTAGTTGATGTCTGCATTTATTAGAGTGTTCGTATCTATATGGAGATAGTAAATATTGCAATGTGCTAACATTACCTTGTAATTCTTGCTTGTATGAACAATTATCATATGTCGTTCTATTAAAACTCATATCTTCTATAATATGAGATTTTTTTAATTATACAGAAAAGTTTTTATTTCTACCTTGCCAATTACAATTTTTATTAAATTCAGCTCTATTTATATAAGAGCGCGTATCTTCACCTCCATTAACCCAGATTGGTACAATATTCTCGGGATTTTGAACATCTTTTACGCAATCTAATAAAGGCATCATATTATTCATTTCTTCTTCCATAATTTGTTTTCTACATTTTACAGGATTGGTATCTTCACCTTCAATTAATTCAAGTTCTTTACCTATATTAGTTTTACCGCATCTTAAATTGGGTCCAGAAGTAAATATACGATTGAATAATTGTATTTTGCATTTATCATGTGTTAGCATAGATGGATCATTTCTTAGCGAAGAATAATTATCAATTAAACAATCATCTGCTAAACCGTATCCAGGGCGACCTCGCAAGTTGGGATGATTTAAATACATATCCGACATTCTCACATATGGACTAGTACAATCAACGGGATTATTAGGATATATATTATACCCTTCTATTTTTTTATTATGTAATTCCTTGGCGACCTTCCAACAATTGTCATTACATATATTAGTTGAGCTATCAAAAGTATTATTACTCATTATCTATCTATCTATTCTTAAATAATATATAAAAAAAATCATTTATATTTTAAATATTTAGTATCATATTTTTCTAATAACTCGTAATTTATATCCAATTTAATATTTTCATATTCTGTTTTATATTTTTTCTCTAAATTATAATTATTATACTCCACAACATTCCATTCTTTCTTATTACAACTATGTCCAATTACCTCATTTATATCAGTATTATTTTTATACAATTCATTGAAAGATTCGTTATTAGTAATATTATTACCAGATAAGTCATTTTTAACAATTTTTTTATATGTCAATAGTTTTTCTATATCATCTGGTGTCTTTGAATATTTATTATATTCTACTTTACTTTCCTTTGTATCATCATCATTTACATGATAAGAATAAGATATTGTGGTTTTCTCTTTCATTTTAAATATTTAAAATATTATTTATTTATATAAAAAATGAAAGAACTAACACAAGAACAAAAAGATTTACTAGAAAAAATCAACAAATGTTGTATTGAAATTGCTAAAAAGAATAATTATAATATTAAATTTGATAAAATAGAATTCTTAGAAAAAAAAGGATTTTATAAGGATTATTCATCTGAATTATTTAAATCTCTTAAATTTGAACACCATTCTTAATATTATTATATAAGTTATTATAACATTTCATACCGTTGCCTTCTTTACACGAAGGACCTCTGTCATATAACCATTCACCTAATTTTTCTCTGTCATTTGGAATAGTTGTCGATGGGACAGTATAAAATTGTCTATCTAATGTAGATTTATCATATATATCATCTGCGTTTCTGAATATCTTTTGATAAAAAAACTTATTTATATTTTTATTAACATTTTTATTAATTATTGAGCAAGCTTCGTAGTCTTCATTACCTTTTTTTGTAGTTAATATATTCGGGTTCATAAAAGGATTATTTTCTGTCGGTTTGACACATTTTTTATTATTGATTATATCTAAATCATTTAAATTTAAATATTTCTCTATTTTTTTATTTTTTTCATATTGATAATTAATTATAAGTATTGATATTATCATCAATATAATAACAAATAATACATATCGTGTATCATTAAAAACTAGTGTACATATTAATCCTACAAATATTATTGCCCTAATAATTGCATTAATTTTATCTTCAATTGTCATGTTAATATCTGGTATAATTACGGGATTCATTAGTTCAGATATGTTGTCTAACCAAAACATTTTGTTTGTCACTCTAAATATTTACATTATTTTTATTCATCAGAAACTTCCTGATTTTCTTCTCTACGTTTAGCTAATTTAGCTTTTAGTTTATTTGCTGCCATGGATTTTCTATAAGCATTTTTATTAAAACCCGATTTACTTCCAGTTTTTTTTCCCTTATCAGCACCTCCCATCATATTTTTAAAAGCATCCATACCTTCTTTATTGTTCATCATATTATTCATCATATTCATCATATTTGCCATATCTTTTTGTTGTTTATTACCTCCTCCACCTGGATTAGCTCCACCAAATAATCCTGGCATTGTTGATGCGAACTTCATAGCATCTTGTAGTAGATTTTCTTGTTTTAATTCACCATTTGATATTTTTGTAGCCATTTTTCTGCTAACATTAGAAATAAGATCTCCAAATCCACTATCGGGATCACCAATAGCTTTCAATAAATCACCTTTGTCACCAATAGATTGTTGCAATTTGTCTATATCTACATCATCTAATATTTCTTTTGCCAATTTACCTAACATGGTATCTTCCATTCCAGCCATATTTACGCCACTTTTATCCTTAATAGTCTTCTTTTTAATTTCATTTAATCTCAATAATAGCTTTTTATGTTCTTCATTTTCAATATTTTCGTATAATTCTTCCTTGAAAGATTCTTGTAATATAGATACGTATTTTTTTACAACATCTTCACTTAGTTCATTTTTGAATAAATAAAAAACACTAATGAAATGATGACATAAATAATCGTCATTCATTACTTTGCGAATTTTTGAAATGGTGATATTTTGATATAGTTCAACATCTTTTACATTTTCCATATCAAACCAATCATTCAATTTATCTTCTTCCATATCTAAATAAGTTTTCCATACATCTTCTTCAAGTTTATTAACAAATACTACATATTCGTCAGATGACTTATCCAATGTTACATAATTATTCTTAATTGATTTCATTATATCTTTTGACAATTCATACTTTTCGTTATCCTTTCCCTCTTCCTTAATTGTCTTGGAAGTTTTTTTTAGTCGTTTGATAAAATCAATGTAATATTGGTTAAATACATACTGATTTGACATTCTTTTATATTATATAAAAAATATTGCTGATATTCCTTATATGTTTTCATTAGTCAAATTTAATCTCATCTCTTAATCTTTTTAATTCATCTAGTGAAGGCATTTTCTTTCCTTCACTTTCAGTAACAGAAATACCACTAATTCCATCGCTTATATTAGCATCATTAGTAATATAATCCCAATTATACCCTTTATCTTTACATTCTGCTTTATTTTCTTCATCAATGGATGAAAAACTATCAGAAAAATTAAAACCATTTAAAACAAAAGCAGAAGGTTCATCTGGATTCTCTTTAATATCTAATGGTTTTGTTGCATTACTATCATCAATATCTTGATTATTATTAGCAGGTCTCTCTAATCTCGTGCTTTGTCCACCGCATAATATTCCCCTTCCCGGTAATAATAAATGATCAAATACAGCTTTTCCAAATAATAATTCTTTTGAAGGCAATACCATAAATGCCGGAACTGAATGGATCTTTTTCTCAATTTCAATATTTTCTGAAATTAATTGTTCAATGCAAACTAATTTTATTTTTTTATCTTTGTCATATCTTTTGATATTATTAAGTAACATACAGCAATGATTACATGATGGGCTGTAAAATAATATCATCTTAATTATAATTAAAAAAATAAATAAATTCTTATATATAAAACTTATTTAACCTTTTTGAATATACACCATCTATTGAAGAAACTAAACTTTTTCTGCACAGGGTCTTTATCTAATTCCATAACAATTTTATGTATATTTTCTTTTTCTGCATCATCATCTGGTATTTCAGATTTAATTTTATTGAAATATTCTGAAAATAATTCGCTTTCAACTAATTCCAGATTATAAGCTTTGCATTTTTCAACTAATTCTTCATAATATACTAAATATTCGGGTATAAATTTACTTGTAGATTCAATAAATACATCTATTTTTTTATTATATTTATCCTTTGTATCTTTATTAAATCTACGAATAATAGCCCATATAGGTACTCTATTTTTAACATCAATTTCAGTATTTTTTACACCTTCAATCATATCTCCACCATTACTATTTATTTCATCTTCAATTCTTTTACCGTCCATAAAGGTACAGAAGAATGTTCCATTAGCTCTTAAAAGAGAGCTCACATTCATTAAATAAGTATCTAATGTTTCCTCGCTTTTAAAGAAGTAGTGAATACTAAACATACAAGAGCATACATCAAACCCATTAGCACCTTGTCCAATTACATTTGAATAATGTTTTTGCATATCATTACGTTTTTTATTTAAAACATTTTGTAATATATTGAAGCTTTCTTTATCATCAATTGATAAAGAACATTCGCCATCCATAATACTTTTACCACAATCTCCTGCAACAAATACCATATTAGGAAAAGCTACTTTATCTTTAACATTGAGATTTCTGAAATATCGCTTTCTATTTTCTAACATTCTACTATAAGCTCCTGTGCGTGGTCCATAAATATTATTTTTCACTAAATCTATACCAAGAATAAATTTATAACCATTATCAATCCATCTAGGCATGTCACCTCCTTCACCACATGCTAATTCAACTAGATTACCTTTATTTGGTGGTTTGCTATAAAGCATGCGTTTTATACCTAAATTGTGAAATTGCAACATATTATAAGAAAACATTGCATCTCTGGGTATATTTCTAGAATAATATACATCATCGGATTCTAGTAATCTTTCGCTTTCACTATCATTAACATCCATATTTATAATGGGTTTATTACCTCTAATAATGCTCTCTGTAACAGGATTATGAATAGATCGCCATATATTAATTGCTACACTCATATCATTGGCAGTTTTTGATAATTCACCCATTTTATATATTCTAATTTTATCCTCGCGCAATCTCATAGGTCTCCATCTCATATTTGCTGGTATTTTACTATCCATATTATAAATACACTCGATTATTACGTCACCATCTATAATATCGCCATTATCGCACCTAACTTTACCATTTGCATCTACTTTAACAAGTAATTTTTCAATACCTTTTTCATAATATATATTAGGTTGAAATAATTTAGGAGTATAAGTTTTCTTTTTATTTTGTACCATTAATCTGTATTCTTTATTATAAGCTATCTTTAAAGCGTCATCAATAGTATATGGCTCCCATTGTGATGCATTGTAACCAACATATAATAAGAACTCCTTATATTTTATACCATCAATTGTAGTTGTTCTAGCTTGTTTTGCTAAGAAATCTATTGTATTTTGCTCAGGAGGCTTCCATTTAAATACTCTATCCCATTTAACATTATCAGTTATTGGCATCGCCTTATTTGTATAATAAGAATACAATGCTAATTTTGCCGGTGTAAATATAAGCCCGTCAATATCATATGGGTATGTTTTATTCCCAGATAATATTTCATCGCAATCCTTTAATATGTCCTTGTTATATAAATGCTCTTTAACAATGTAATCCATAGAATGTTCAGTTTTTTTCATACCATTTGCAGTTTTCAATAAATAACTATATCGAGTTTTTTCTTTTTGATCTTTATGTATTAATTGTAAACTAGTTACTTTTTCACCACCATAATAATATATATCGAATGCAGCATATAACCCTTTTGAAGAATTATCCTTTCTATTATTACACGCAATATATTCTCCATCAATCAAAGTATTTTGCATTTCTTTTATAGATGTAATACCGGTATCAATAACACGATATGTATTATTAATTAAATAAACTTTTGCATTATCATCAATAAACATTAGTAATCTTTCACCATCAGCTTTTTCGGTAACAGTATATTCAGATAGTATACTAACAATTCCATATTCGTCAGGGCTCATTATATTTACTTTTTCAAGAGTTACAGGTTTTGGTGTAATAAGTGGTGGTTTATTTGGATTTTTATTATTGAACGATTTAATAATAATATCATCCTTTACAAGCTCATAGTATTTTTTGATAATATCTTGTTGTTGTGTTTTAGATATTATAAATGTTGATAAATACAAGGCTTGTTCCATTTTAATTAACGAGGGAAGTATATTATCTTTGTCTGTATTTGTTATATCAATATAAAACTCATATTTTTGTGTTGATGATAATATACCAGAATTGTTCAAATTATAATACATATCTTTATCATTTGCTTCATCAAACTCTAAACCATTACCTTTTGTTATACTTACAATATATTTAATTCCCGTATCCGGGTCAGTATATTTTATTTTTTTGGTTATTTTATAAAATTTGCGGATATCATACCAATTAACAGGTAGATTAGCATCTGACGATAGAGTACTTTTAATAGAGTAAAAATTTAATCGCGAATCTAACATATCATCAACAACATCCTTTGATATTATTTTATTTTTAAACCATTCAAAACTTTTATGCTTATATTTGCTATTTTGACAATATTTTATGATATTTGTACTTCCAGTTATTTTTAAAAGTGTTTCATCGGAATATATTTCTAATGTTTGTTTTTCAATATCTTCTTTATATTTTTGTGATTTCATTACATTGATAAAGTTTTCATATTCACTATCATTCCAACTGATAGAGTTTGCAAACTTTATATAAGATTCACAATCTTCTTCAATTAATGAATAGTGTTTATCAATTATAGAAAATATAGAATGATCTTTGGAAATTTCCATATTATATCTCTAATAAATAAAGATATTATAGATTTATATATCAATTTTTAATATATAAATAAAAAAAATGATATATTCTTATAGATTAAATTACAATAGTAATGTCAAAAATGTTTATGCCAATTAAGTTTAATACTACTGTTATTTTAACACCAAAAGAACTTAACAAAAACTTTGAAAGCACCATTTTATCTAAGGTAAAATCTACATTAGAAAATAATTGCAGTAAACACGGATTTATCAAAAAGGATAGTATTAAAGTTATTAAAAGAACAGCGGGATATTTTAAGGAATCTCATTTAAACGGTAATATTGCATATGATTTAAGTTGTATTGCTGAAATCTGCAATCCTACACAAGATTCTGTTATAAAATGTGTTATAAAAGCTAAAAATAATCTAGGTCTAAGAGCAATCGGAACATTTGAAGATATGTCTATACTTGAAGTTATTATTCCAAGAATAACATCAGGTATACAATCAGAAGTAAATATAGATGAAGTTAATATTGGTGATAATGTAAACGTTCGTGTATGTGGTAAAAAGTTTACATTATACGATAAGATGATTTCAATTGTTGGAAAAATAATTAAAGATAAAGAAGACGTTGTAGAGATGGAAGAAGATATAGTAGATGATAATTCCGATATTGAAGAACAAGACGACGATTTACAAGATGATTTCATCGATATTATAAAAGAAGATGAAGAAGAATATGAAGACGAGGATGATGAAGATGATATAAAGAAGATTAAGATAGATGCTCAATCTCTCAAAGACGAAGACGAAGACGAAGACGAAGAAGACGAAGAAGACGAAGAAGACGAAGATGATTTAGATGATTTAGATGAAGATGAAATTGATGAAGACATGGATGATGATATAGAAGATTTTGATGAATTTTAATATATAAATATATAATTTATTATATAAATAAAATATGAATAAACACGATCTATGTAAAACAATACAAAATAATGCAATAAAATTAACACCTAATGAATTATCAGAATTATTTAAGCTTATAAAAAATTGTAATGTAAATTATACGCAAAATAATAATGGTGTTTTTTTAAACTTAAACTGGCTATCAAAAGACAATCTTATTAAAATAAATAACTATATATCTTTTTGTATTAAATCACAAAATGAAATCTCAAAATATGAAATGATGAAAAAATTATTAAATAATACTATTGAAAAGAAGCAAAAAGAAGAAGAAAAAACAGAAGCAAATAAAGTTTCATCATCTGATAATAATAATACTGTAAAACAAAAATTTTCATCAAGTATGAAGTTTTATTTATTAAAGAAGAAATTTAGCAAGCAAAATACACTTATTTATAACGTCTATGATAATGAATTAAAATATGAAGATTACTTAATAACATAAAAAATGATATAGAACTTATTTTTATTATATATAGTAATTATGATTAAGTTATTATATGATAAAATTAGTAATGCAAATGATGATGATTTATTATGGAAAGCTAACAATAACGAGGCATATAATAAATTTTCACAACACATAGAATACAAAGAACCAATAAAAGAGTCTAAAATCGAACATGAAAATAAACCAGTTGTTAAAGCAAAAAAATCACAAAAAAAAGCATTATTGAAACCTCTTGAAATAATCTTGAATGAATCAAATACTTTTGGTGATTTTAAAGAAAATGTTAAAGATAAATTAATTAATTTTATAACACAAAAAGAATTCAATAAAGTATTTGGTATAACAAAAAGCTCAGAAATTATGTCAGGTATTGTAAACAATAGATGGAATAAATCAACAGTATTATTTATATCATTTCTATTTAATAAATCAGTTGAATATAATGATGTAATTGTATCTTATAAAAAAGATGAATATAAAGATATCATTTATTTATCTACTTAGGTTTATATAATGGTAATAATAATAATTTATTTTTAATTAATAATTGGTTAGCAACAGTACTACATAATACTTTTTTATTTTTAAACTTATATTTTTCATCTTTTGTTTTATTTATTTGATTTAAGAATTTATTATGATCGGTATCATAATATGTCTCACATACACGCCCTGTTTTCTTTCCTTTACCAACAACAGGATCAGTTGAAAATATTTTAAGCTTATTTACAAAGTTATCTTTATTTTTTGATGGTTCCATAAATCCCCACGGCATTTCTTCCAACGTCATATCATTTGGTATAGCCAATGGTGATTTGCGCATTTTTGCAAATTCATCTCTTTCACGCTTAGATACATCCGCATTAAATACATCTGTATCTTTTACATGAAGATTAATATCTAATTTATCCATAGTATTATCTTTATTGTTTGTATCAAATATATTTATATAACCTATATATTTGTTATCATTTTTTTTATAAGATGGTATTTCAGTATTTTTAATAAGTACACCTTGTTTATATAGACACTTTTCTAAGAATAATATTTTTTCATCAGTGCTTTTATTGGTTAATATTAATTTAATTAAATTCAAAAATTGTTCACTATTCAAACTTAAATATAATGATACTGTCGTACTATCTTCATCTTGTAAATCAATTTCAATATTCTTTATTATTTTTTCTACATCTGCCGATTTTTTATCACTAACTTTATTTTCAACTTTTTCTTGATTTGTAAATATTATATTTAATTTATTTATTTTTTTACTCTTATGACTTATAATTTTAATACCGTTTTTATGCATAATAATATAATATTCATTAATAATACTAAAAGGATATATTGACTTTCTTATTGTATATATTAATAACTCATCATCAATATCTAATTTCTCTTTTATTTCATTATATACTATATAATAAACCCCTTTTTTAATATTTTCAGTTATTAATCCCTTTAAAGCATTTTGTGTTCTCTTCAATAGATGTTTATAAGCTTCACTATTATAACCATCTTTATCCATACTCTCGTTTTTATCATAACATGCAGGTTCAAACTTGTCGTCATCACCAAACTCGTATTCATATGTTTTATTTTGTGATGTATTTAATTTTATTTTTCCTATATTAAAAATGGATTTAGGAAAATAATTAATATTTTTCATCAATATGCAGTCAAGAGCATTATCTCTAATAATTTTATCAACAGTCATACTATCAATATATTTACGTGTTGAAATTCTAAGAGCGTGAATATCAATTGTTTCTTTATTTTCATTATCATTTTTGCTAGCATGCAAATAAACAGTTGTATTTCTATCTTCAAGTGGCAAATTTTGATGTCTGCAATTTCTAATGCCTCTACCTATAATTTGCTCTGGTCTATTAAAATGATACCATGGCTCTATTAAATGTATTTCACGTGCATTATAAAAACTAAGACCCTCGCTAGCAACAGGAGTTATTAAAATTACTTTCACTAACTCACCATTTATATTTTCTGGTTTATTTATTTTATTGATTAATGCATCTATATTAGTTGAACCCATAATTTCTTTATTATCACTCGTTAATATACAGTATTTCGGTGTTTTAACATTACCATACACTGGTTTATCTTTTATTATGCTAGCATTATTTAATATATTATTTGTTCCTTCTCTTGAAAATCCCATATGTTCTAAACATACAGCAAATGGTAATATACCTGAATATAAAAAACGCGAATAAATAACAACAATACCTTTTGATTTTTTTATAATATTACATATATTTAAGAACTTACCAGAATATTTACCTAAATTACTATCATCTGGTACAAGAGCATTTTCATATTTTTTATTATATTTTACTAACAATGGATCACTTTCTCGCGTTTTAGTAAAAAATGTAAAGAAACCTTTGTTTCCAATTTCATTATCATATACAATATTCATGGGTTGTAATAATCGCATATTTTGGTTTTTATCATTCGATTCATTATCATCTGAAATATCATCACTATCAGTTTCATCAATATCCTTATATCCTAATTTTTCTATCATAGTTTTTTGTGATAAACTTAATTGTGACGTTACAATACCATTATCAATATTATCTAACCATTTAGCTTCTTTTTCAGGTATAGGTTTATTTGATGGATCTTTGCTAGGTATTTTTTTTAATACACTAATTCCACTATTTTCAGGATTTAATTTTAATGCAAAAGTAAATGGATTTTTACCTCTCAAATATGAAATATAATTGGAAGATAACTTTCTAATTAATTCTTCTACATTATCATCAATGATAAGTTTTTGATTATTAAATGTTTTTTCATATTTAGTTAATAATTTATTTCTTTTATCATTGAGTAACATTAATTTAAATAAATCAAAAATGTCTCTTGGTTCATTGTACATAGGTGTTGCTGATAATAATACCAATCTATTGTTAATACCTGTTGTGAGTATATTTGTTAAAGCAATAAATGAATCCTTATCTTTTTTATTTGTACTTCTTATATTATGCGCTTCATCAATTATAATTACTTTATTTTCTACAACATTATCTTTGTAATTATCTTGAATGTATTTCGCAAAACCATCATAAGTAAATAATCTATATCGTCCTTTCAATAACTTTTTTATCTCTGTATTAAGAACCTTTTTTTTACTAAAAGATGATTTATAAATATTTAACAATTTTACATAAGTGTCACCTGTACATTGATTTATAATATTTTCAAATGTATGCGTATCTATGTCAAATATTTGAGATTTGAAACTTTGCTTTAAAGATTGTGGCATTATAACCCATATCATTGGCTCTTTGTTATCATGTGATGTTAATAAGGATTCAGACATAGTAATAGCTGAACATGTTTTACCTACGCCAACACCATGATATAATAATACGCTTTTATAAGGTGTTTTATGAGATATATATTGACTTACAAAATGTTGATACAATGAAGTTTCAAAAGTTCCACATAATTTATCAGCCACATTATTAAAATCTTCTATATTTTCAATTATAGGAAAATTTGGTATCTTATGAATAGCAAAATTCATATTTCTTGCAATTTTATTTGGAAAATCATCTTCTTTTAAATCAGGATAGTATAAAGAAAAAGATGTAGGGCTTGAAGCAGAACTAGACATTTTAGATACACTAAAAGACGGTTTTTTGACATCCTTAACACATTTTCCTGTTTTTTGGTCTCTTACTTTACCTTTTTCACATTTTTTAACACATCTACCTGTTACAGGATTAATTTCTTTTCCCTCTGGACACTCCTCTTTTTTTTCTTTGACATCCTTAACACATTTACCTGTTTTTTGGTCTCTTACTTTACCTTTTTCACATTTTTTGACACATCTCCCTGTTACAGGATTTATTTCTTTTCCCTCTGGACAATCTCTTTGCTGGGCGGTTTTGCCTTTTAACATTATCCTATTAAAAATAAAGATATATTATAATAATTCACTTATTACACTATGTGCTTTTTTGAATATTTTTATTCTCTCAACGTTATGATTTTTTATTCTCATTAAAACTTCTTCATATGTAAACCATTTTAATGCTCTAACTTCTCTAACTTGTTCCATACAAGTGTTATCAATATGTATTTTAGCATCATCCTTAATTATTTTTGCAATATAGTATACATGTTTATACAATACATTATTAGTTCCAAAAAATATTTCTTGAAAAGGTATAACATTTCTATCAATTGAAATATCATCCTTATATAATTGTGTTTCTTCGCAAAACTCTCTTACAGCACAATCTATATCAGCTTCTTTTATTTTCTTTCTTCCTTTTGGAAATCCCCATTCTTGTTCTGTTTCATTACCTTTCGTATTTTTGCAAATTAATAATGATTTTAAGTAATTATTACTAATATTATGTTCAAATTTAGCTTTTGAGTCAAGATATTCCTTGGTTTGTTTAAAATTAGTATGAGGAGACTGACACCATGTATAATTCCATATTTGATCAAAATTATTATTCATAATCATATACTTTTCATTTTCTGTCATATATTCAATTAGCTGTTTTAAATAATTGTGATCATCGGCATTATATTTTCCTCTTACAAACTCCATAAAAGATAAACTATCTTTTCTCTGTATCATTACATATTTTACCTCGTTATTTATAATTTTATAGCAAATTATACCAAAACTCATAATTGGATGCGGACAATCTTTATATAAATGTCCATTTAATCCGCAATTTCTACAAGTTTGAGGTCTAAAATAATTATTTTTTTTACTTGTTTCATCATCTTTTTTTTTCATTATACAACATTATAGTAATATATTAATTGATTTCTTAAATATATTTAATAAAAATAATATTAGTTAATTTATTATGAATTAAATAGGAGCAAATACATCACCACTATCAATACCTGTTATTTCTACTTGTTTACTATATTGATTTGGCATTGAAAAAGTGTGTTGTTTTTTATTATTATGATGCATTTCATTAGAAAATTGTTCATCTTGGATAGGGAGTTCTATATTATCAGAAGGTATTGGATTATTGATTTCATCTTCGCTTTCATTATAATACTCTTTTTTTACCATATTTTTTTCATTTTCATCTTCATATTGTTTAATTACATTTTTTGCATATTCGTCAGCAGTTTTAGTATCTATTTTATTATTTTCTTCATTATTTTCAACTCTTTGATTAGCAATATCAAAATTTGCCATTGACATTATTAATGATATAACAACCATTAAGCAATATAATATTATGACAACTGCAATTACCCATGCTAATAGCCAGCACCACCATCTATATTTTATGTTTCCGCCAGTAACTATACAAGTTAATTCAAATAAAGACATTAATATAGATGGTATAGCTACAAGCATAATGAATATAACAAATGCTAATCTTTGATCAATTGGTATTTTGCTATTAGAAAATAATATAGCTAAACATAATATGAATATTGTTCCAAATAATGCTACACCAGCATATTTGGATTGTTCAGAACCGAAAAATAAGGCATTTAAACTTATTTGTGGGCTACGATTTTTATACATTATATTCTCTAATTAGATATAAAGAAAAATAAAAAAATGATTATCATATAAATATTTAAGAGCTTTAATATTAAAATGGGAATACCTTATTATTTTTACAAATTATCACAAAAATATAATAATATTGTTAGCAATAAACAACCAGAAAACATTGATATATATTGTATTGACTTTAATGGTATTATTCATAATGTTGCACATGAACTTATATATCAAAAAGATATCGTTAATATTGAAGACAAAATTATAAAAGGTGTGTGGAATAAGATATTATATTATATAGATACATATAAAGCAAAAAAATATATAATTTGTGCTGATGGAGTTGCACCAGCCGCTAAAATGATTCAGCAAAGAAAAAGACGTTACTTGTCAATTCATAGAAATAAAATAGATGATAAAAACATAACAGATAAACCTCAATGGGATACTAATGCTATTACGCCAGGAACTCATTTTATGAATAAATTAAATGTATTTATTGCTAAACAAATAAGATATTCTACATATTCAATTGAATTGATATATAGCGGTAGTGATGAAACAGGTGAAGGAGAACATAAAATATTTAGAAAGCTTAAAGTTGAAAAAGAATATAGTAATATTATTATTAATGGTTTAGATGCTGATTTAATTATATTATCTTTGATTTCACACAAGGACAATATATATCTTATGCGAGAAACAAAAGATAAAGATACTAATAAAACTATATTCAATTATTTAAATATTGATAATCTTAAAAAAGCTATTTTATGTGAAGTTAAAGAAAAATGGAATTTAGAAATATCATATGATAGCTACGAAGATATTGATATTATTGAAACATACTGTACAATGACTTCAATATTGGGAAATGATTTTATTCCACATTTATTAACTGTTGAACTCAAAACCGATGGAATAGATAAATTGGTATCAGCAACAAAAAAATCAATTGAACAAAATGGCTTACTAGTTAATAAAGGTAAAATTAATTACGATACATTAAAAGATATATTTAAATTCTTATCAGTATCCGAAGATAAGGATATGCATTATATTTGTGAAAAATATATAAATAAAAAGATTATTGGAGAAGCTAAATTACCTAGTGATTGTTATGCATTAAAACATAAAGATAGATTAACATATTATATCTATGATAATCCAGGCAATTGGCATAAAGAATATTACAAACAAATATTTGATAATAATATTACATTGGATTCAACAGTTGTATTTAATGTATGTGATAACTATATCAAGGGTATTTATTGGGTATACTCATATTATAAAGGATATGATATAGATTGTGAATGGTTTTATCCTTATAATTTCCCACCAACATTAAAAGATTTAACAAATCATTCAATTGCATGTGATGAACCAATCATTGAAAAAAATAATAATTTTGTTTCACCAAATATACAATTACTTATAGTATTACCAAAAGAAAGTTCTCATCTATTAAAACCTAATTATAAAAAATATATGGAAGATATATATCACGGTTTATTTCATATGTATCCGGTTAAATATAAAATACAAACATTTCTAAAAACACACTTATGGGAATGTTGTCCTATATTACCATTAATAAATATTAATTATATTAAAAGGGTTATTGAGAATAATTAGATATTATTGCCTAATTTAATAATACTATCCTTATTTTTATTATTTGACAAATAATACCATGATTTTAAATTAGGATCCCAGCGACATCCTAATTTTTTTGCCTGTTCCTTATTATTATAAGGGATTTTGATATATTTTTTTTCTGATTCTTCTATAATTGGTGGCAATTCTTTATTTTCTGCACAAAATAATTCTATTAAATTGATAGCTTGCTTGTTTTCATCACTAATATCATCTTCATAATACCATTTCTTTTCATTTTTATCCCATTTTGCTCCTAATTTTTTAACTTCATCCTTATGACTATATGATACTGATATATAGTTTTTACTTTTTTGCACTTTATTTTCAACATCTACACCTATTGCCAAATTAGCTAATCTATCTGCATGATAATTGCCAATTGAATGTTCGTCTTGTAAATTAGTATGTGCTTTGATATGATGCAACTTAACGTTTTCTTTATTATTCATTAGTTCATGTAATTTTTTCAATAATTTTAAATTAGGTGGTACTTTATCATTTTGTGTTTTCCAATTATTTTTTGCTAATCTTGCAGTATAATATCCTGCGCATTTCATAACATATTCGGAATCCGTATAAATATTAATTCTAATATCAAAATCACTCAATATTTCTAATGCTCTAATAATACCTGTTAATTCACCTGTATTATTAGTTTGTTTTCCTTCTACTCTACCGTATTCATTTTTAGTATCATTTTCTTTAAAATATACACCATAACCAGCACACGCATTTTCCTTACCATTGTTTACACATGAACCATCGATGTAGACATTAATAAATTCCATAGTTAATATTATAAAAATAAATAAATAAATCAATTTTTACACATATTCACTTAATTATATATATTATTTAAACATTTTATATTCTACATCATTTTCATACTCAATTTCAAAACCATTTTTTTTATAAAATTTAACTAGTTGTTCAGTATTATATTTATTTTTATCAACAAATAAATATACTGTATCTACCAATATATCACAAGCTGTACTCAATAATTTTATTGCATATCCTCTATTTCTATAATTGTAGTCAACGCAAAGCTGATTTAAATAATTATCATGACTAATTCCTAAAAATCCTACAATATTATTTTTAACTTTATAAAGCAAAGCCGATTCATATGTATTTATACGATTATAGGTAAAATGTTGTTTTATTAAACTATTGCATTTTATTAATTCAAATTTATTTAAATCAATGATTTTTTTAATTATTATCATATTTATTTTTTATTAAATATATTATATTATTTATAAAACTTTCTTTTGTTATATGCTTAGGATTCCAGCCTAATTTGGAGATTTTATCATTATTTATATTATATCTATTATCATTAAATGGTCTATCATCAATATATTCAAGTTTAGAATTACTTTGAGTTATTTTTAATACTAATTTTGCAAGTTCTAAGATTGATATAGGATTTTCATAACCAATGTTATATATTTCATGATTAACACCAATTTTCATTAATATTAAAATAGCATTTATGATATCATCGACATAAACAAAATCGCGAATTTTATCACCATCACCATGAATATTGAGGGGTTTATTATTAAATGCATTATCGATAAAACTTGGAATTACTTTTTCATTATGCTGATTAAGTCCATATACATTATTACATCTAACTATAATGATGTTGATATTATAAGATTTAATATAAGAATTAATTAATAATTCAGCAGCAGCTTTTGTAGCAGCATAAGGATTAGTTGGATTATAATGGTCTGTTTCTAAAAACTTATTATTGTTAGATTCACCATATATCTCATCGGTTGAAAAAAATATAATTGGTATTTTATTAATCTTCAAAGATTCTAATAGTATATGTGTTGCTGTAATATTATTATCAATAAAATTTTTCAAACAACTATATGACTTGTCTACATGTGTTTCACCAGCTAGATGAACTATATAATTTATATTATAATCACAATATGTTTTTTGAAAATTATGATATATAATATCTTCTTCAATCAATATTACATTGCTTTTATTTGAAATATTTTTAATATTGTCTTTATTACCTGCATAAGTTATTTTATCAATTATAATTAATTTATTAACTTTATCACAAATGAAATTACAAAAGTTTGAACCAATAAACCCACAACCCCCTGTAACCAATAAATTAATATTTTTTAACATCATTTTAAATGATATTAATACATATCACTTTATATAAAAAATATATAACACAAAACAAACAATGATTTTTTTAAGCAATATAATATTTGCGGCAGATAAATCTTGCCTTGTGCCGACAATTACATAGGCATTTTCTAATTCCGTTTTCATCTTTATTTGTGATTTCAGGTTCAGCATGATCCATTTGAAGCTCTATCCATGGACCCAGAGAACTTGGTTTGTTATTTTTGTGAGCAAAACAACAGTTACATGTTGCAAGCCTTGCAATTTCAGATTCGGGAGTAGTATTCATTGGTACGAATTCACATACTTTATTCATCATTGTATTGATAGTAAAATATAAAAATAAGGGCAATCAATTTTTTATAATAATATAACATATTTTTATGCCAAAATTATAGAGATATTTTCATTGTATTTTTCAATATATTCGTTTGGTATTTTTTCAAAAGATACAAGAGACATATTAAAGTTATATTTATCAATAATACTATTTTCGGTTAAATATTTATCTCTTTCTTTATCAGACATTTTTGCTAACATAAGTGCTTTATCTTTTGTTATATTACTTGAAATCTTAGGAATATTATCACTACGGTCACCATATATAGCCTTGAATTGTAAATCAATATTAGGATCATCATATCCTCGCTTTTTCAACTCTTTGAATTGCATATTATAAATAAGTACGTTTTTATCAACTAATTGTAGGAAATCGTTATCATTTGTAATAATAACAATATTTTTTGTTGTGGAGTTTTTAAGATTTTTTTGCGTAATATAAACAATATCATCTCCTTCAAGACGTTCAGATGATAGATTTTTAATCTCCAATTGCTTGATATATTCGCCAAATATATGAAATATTTTTTTGTTAAAATTAGTTTTTTGTGTTCGCGTAGATTTATACTTATCATATAAATCATTTCTCCAAATATCGCTTCTTACACAATCATTACATAGTACTATATTATCTTTTGTTGTTTTCCAAAATTTACATATTTTTTTTATATCATTATTGATATGTTTATAGAAAGCATTTATAAAAATTTCATTTTCAACAATATCATTGATATCAACTTCTATTTTTTGAAAAGAAAACCATCTATATGTTGCAAAATATCTATGAAAAATATAGTAGCTGCAATCAATCAGAATAATATTATTATTCTTGTTTAAAGATACGATATTCATTAGTATAAATGTTATAATATGTCTTATATTTAAATATTAATTGCTATCAATTTTTACTTGTTTTTGTCTAGATTTTTTTGGCAAAGTATCTTTTGTTTCTTCGAACCATTTTTTTGCGTCATTAATAATTTCTTTTAATTTATTATTATCTTTTTTAAGATCTTTCCATTCTTGTCTAACTAAATCAAAATTACTCTTATTTGTATTTTCATTAGGTTCATTTTTAAGAACGAATAATCTATATTTAATATAAATATTATAATCTGTTGGACTATTTTGATATTTCTCTTTTGTATCAGCTGTTTTATTTGGTTCTTCCTTGTCTTTAATCAAAGGTTCTTCTTTTGTAATTCTTACTATACTATCTTTTCGTATCCATACTTTTTTACCATTTTTAACATCAACAATCCATAATAGTTTATCAAACCCTTCCATTCCTGCATTTAACTCGTATCCTTCTGCTGACAATCCAAAGTGTAGAGGTGATTGTTCCTTGCCAGTGTAAAACATCTTAGGACAGTTGATGCACGCTTTTTTCAAAGACATAGTATTATATTAACCTTATATTATATGGTTAATAATCAATTTTTATATAATTTGTCATTATTAAATAAAAAAATGAATATTGACATATACTAAATCATTATCTTCGATATTAGACATATATGTCTTTTATTGATATTATTAATAATAAATTTGAGGATATTATTAATGATAATTTCAATTGTAATCATAATGCGATTGAAAGGCTTACATATATTGAGTCTGATATAATATCGTTAGTAAAAGAAAAAAAATATAATAATATGTTTAATGACAATATAGACAATATATTTCAAGATTTCAAGAGCAATTATATTAATTATAAAAGCGTTATTGATTGTTTAATTATAGAAATTAAACAAGAATATAATGTTTATTTAAACAATCTTGAAAAACAGCATATGGAATTAATAAAAACCAAGACATATATTATTGATACACAATAATTATGCTTTAATTAATTAAAGAAGCATTATAAAAAGATGGCTGCTAAACTAAATTTTGTAAATATCATGGTATATTTATGGATTTTTTGCCTATATATTTTGATATCAAAAATTATATTTGGTATCATTTGGGTATTTATAGAGATTACTTATGTTTTTAAAGATACTAAAAACTATTCAATTAGTTATAACTCTCCTGTTATGGGACCACTTGCTAATGGTTATGATATCATTACAGCTGGTCCTATGATGGTTATATGGGCAGGACTATTTTTCATAATTACTGTTATAATTTTATTTTTAATGATTATTTGGCTAATATTAGGAGGGTTTCCATTTTTTTTAAAAGAAGTTTCACCATTCAAAGAATTAACTCCAATATTTAAAGCTATTTTAAATAGAGTACCATTCAAGCAAGTTTTTAATAGATATAGTAGAGAATTAACGTCAATATTACAAGATTCTATGAAAAAATATAGAGAAAGATCCTTTGAAAAGTTTACTGACAAAAAAGTTATAGAAAACTTTTCGTCAAATAAGGAATATATAGATGATGATTTTTATAATGATATTGGAAATTATTATAAAATGAAAGATAACTATTATATTGGTGCATATAAAAGTTATAAACATAGCGATGAAGCATTATTGTATAAAACTTATAAAATAATTACACCAGATATGGACGATAATGAGGTATCAGGTGTTATTAGTGAAAATAATACAGTTGCTGGTAAAATATCATCACAATCTATGATTTCCAAGAAATTTAAAATATAAGTCTTTTATATCTTATTAAAAGTAGAGTATGGAATCATTTAAGTATCTAATAATTGCTGTAGCAATATTAATAGTATTAGCATATATTTATACTTATATCAAAGAACAAAATATTGTACAATTCTATTATTATACAATACAGTATCAATTATATAATATTTACAAATCAAAAATAGGATATTATGATATATTATTTAATTTCACATTTGTATTTATTGTTATAATAATATCAATTGTATTATATTGGGATTCTATTTATAAAAATGCTAAGAAAATATCAAATTGTAATAATATCACAAAAATAATTGAAGAAAATAAAGTTAGCAAATCACCATATATATATAATATTATAATAATTAATCACGATAAAATATCTTTATCATCTCATAATTTTTTAATTAAGATAGTTTATAATTTTAAATCAAAGACAACAAAGATACAATATGGTACAGATACAGGTGCAGATAATAATGTATTTAATTCCATGGGTCCCAAATATGATAAAATATTAAATACTGTTGAAATATTAGAAGACGATAGTAGTAATAATGAAAATATTAAAAATAAATATTTAAATAATTATAATAAATTATATGATTTAATAACTAAAAGTGATGAAATAGATGAAAAAAATCTTAATATTAAATTAATTGATATATTTGATAATAATACTAATAGTATTAAAAATGAAATTATTGAATTTATCAAAATATATGATGTAGAAAAAGCAGAAAATGCAATTAAAATATTTAGTATATACAATAAAAAAATATATGAAGATACAAATGATATTGAAAAAATTAAAAATAATATTAAAAGATTATATAATGAATTAATAGCATTATTAGAAATATCATCTTATAGATCAATGAAATTAGCCAAAATAAATCTAATTAAAAATTCTGAATTATATAAAAGAGCTTTAAAATATAAGCAAAATAAAAGTAATTATAAAAATTTTAACTATTTTGATTTAAATACAATGAATGGCATGTCAATTAATAATATTAATATGGAATCATTGAATAGTACTAAGTATAAGTTTGTATGTGTTGATAAAGATGGTAACGTGATTAAAACATATACGGCAAATAAATTAATTGAGTTTACAAAAGAGTTTGCTAAAAATAAATCTTATAATACTTCTATTATCTATAATATTCTATTTGCTAATAAAAATAAAGATAAAATATCATTATAAAAGTAGATTATAATGAGTAATAGTATTTTAGTCAATTTAATATTTGACGCATATCAGAAAATTTTACTAAATATTGAAGCAAATGCTCAGTATGTATTTTATACTCTATCATTAATTAAAAATAATACATATAAGATGCCATATTATCAACATTTTATAAATTTGTTATTTATATTTATTGTTATTGTTATATTATATATATTATATAGAGATTTAGTTTACAGAGATGCTAGTAAAATCAAAAGATGTAGAGATATAGAAGATACAATAGAAATAAATAAAACATATGAAAAACCATATGTTTATAGAGTTTATATAATCCAAAAGAATTTAGCAAAAGATATTCTCAATAATTATAGTATATGTTTAGAGTATGATTTTGCAAGAGAGAAAACAGTTGTATATTTTGGTAAGCCAGAAAATGTAAATGGTCTTACTTTTTCTGATTATGTTTCTGAAACAGACAGTCCTGATTTAAATAAATCGCGATTCTCCAATGCATTTTCATATTTTAGTTTAGATAAATTAGATACTAGTTTCTTACAATATGATAATGGAGAAAAACTATTTTATATAAATAAAAAAATAATAACAGATGGCAATTATCTATATATTGTAGCTACACCAGATAATAAGAAAATACTAGATGATGTTTATGCTAAAAAGTTAGCAAAGTTTGTTAAAAGATTTGGTTTTGATAATACAACAGAATTATCACCAATATACAATATTTTATACGCAATCGAACATAATAAAAATAGTGCAACTATATAAATACTTCATTTAATGCTTCGCGTAATTTATCTACTTTTTCTTTGTTTTTGATTTTCGGATAATTAATGATAAACTCAATATACATATTACCCTTACTTTTACCATTTAAAGTGGGCAATCCTTTGCCTTCAACTAAGTATTTCTTAGAGTTATGTACTACGCCAAACTTTGTAGTATCTATTTCTATTGTTTCATTGAAATATGGTATTTTAAAATTTTCTCCAACAATTGAATTAATAAACGATATTTGTTTTTTATAATACAAATCATCACCATTTCTTTCAAAATCCTTATGTTTATCAATTTTAATACCAATAACTAAATCACCTGGTTTAACATCATTTGTTTTTGGCTGTTCTCCTAATTCTGGAAATGCTGTTTTATAATTCTCATCAACACCCTTGGGTATAATTAGAGTAGCCCTTCTTTCTTTATTATAATATCCTTTACCATTACATATTTTGCACCCAGGTTTGCCTTTGATTATATTACATTCACCTTCGCATCTTTTACATGTAGTTTGAAAAACAGTTTGCATTATACCCATATTTTGTATTCTATGAACAATGCCTTTACCATCACAATCCGGGCATGTGATATTACATTCCATGCAATGTTTTTGTATGGTTATATTAAGTTCCTTCTTTACACCATTATAAATATCATCTAGTGTTAAATTAAATGTTTTTTCTATTGAACCAGCTTTTGCTGGTCTTCTTTGTTGTCCACCTCTACCAAATCCTCCAAAGTTACAAAAGAACTCATCTTCAAAACCACCTCTTCCATGGTTTCTAAATATGGCTTCAAAGATATCATGAGGATTTCTCATGGGTCCATCATTGCCACTATTATTATAATTTTCGTCACCACACATATCATATTTTTGTCGTTCTTGATTGTTACTTAATATATTGTATGCATTTGATATTTCCTTGAATTTTTGCCCTGCTTCTGGATTATCTTTATTTTTATCTGGATGATATTTCATAGCAAGTTTATGATAAGCCTTTTTAATATCACTATCAGATGAATTCTTTTCTACACCAAGAGTATCGTATAATTTAAAATTTCCCATTTATAATTTCTATAATATATATCTTTTATATAATATATTTTGAGTACATAATTTATAAAATCTCTTGAAAATCTAAACATTTATAAAATTCATAGAAAAATAAAATTATGTACTCATTTTTTAATTAAGAAGTTATTATATAGATATATAATATAAATTATATGATTTCTAGTGATATTAAAAAAAGAATTGATGAAACTAATAGAATTAGAGAGAAATATCCTGAACGCATCCCTATTATAGTAAAAAAATTCACAGGTTCTGCTTTAAAGGATATTGATAAAAGCAAATATCTCGCTCCTGTTGATATGACGCTTAGTCAGTTTATAGTTATTATTAGAAAACGTATTAAGATTGAAGCCGATCAAGCAATATTTGTATTTGTTGAAAATATTTTACCACCATTAACATCTACAATGGCATATTTATATGAACATATGAAAAACAAAGATGGATTTTTGTATATATATTACAATGGAGAATCAACATTCGGGAATAAAAATGAGCAGATAGAATTAAAAATTGATATTTCTATTTAAGTAAAGTATTACCAAGAACAAGCGACAATCTTTGCAAAACAACTTTCCGTAACCCGACACAAACCCAAACCGAGACAAAGCAATGTTTTCTGTCACCAGGAGCAACAACGAGAAGTACGACATCTTTAAGGTTAAAAAAGTCAAAAAAATCAACCGCAGGACATTTGGTAATATTTCACTAGTCGTTGAAGACGACAATTCATCGGGCACAGACGAAGAATATGATACCTATTATGATCCATTTGACTACGACACACTATCCGACCTAGACTAAGATATTAGCTCTTTATATCCACCTATAAACTTAGCATCTTTAAATATCATAGGAAAATGTATGTATTTAAAATTTGTGTGTTTTTGTATTTTTTTATAAAATGCATCTCTATCACGCAAAGTTAATATATAATCGTCGCAATTAATAATTTTTTTATCAGACTTTATTTTATTACATGACATCTTACAATATTTGCAATTTGATATAGAATAAATAGTATAGCCTTTTTTCTGAGGAGGAATAAATTTTTTACTCATTTATCTATCAATAATACAAGTTAATAAAAATAATTTATTTCTTACCCTTCCAATTACCAGCAGCTTTTTTGAAAGCTTCTTGATGTGTTAATTTAGGATATTCTTTTTTAACTTTTTGTATTTCATTTCTCATAAATTTATTGTAATTAGTTAATCTGCGCTTTTTAGACACAGCTTTCTTCTTTCGCTTACCACCATCTTGTGAGCATCCACATTCACCACCACCTGTAGGCATTATTACTATGTTTTATACTTATAAGCAATATTTTTTTTTACATATAAGGCAACTCCCCATCCATTAATTGTATATTCTGTAATTACTCTATTAAAATTATATTTTAATAAAAATTTATCAATATCATATGTGTTTGGGCAATTATCATATAATTCTTTATTATAGACTTTCATAAATATCACATCTATATTATTGATATTATTAATACCTCCTTGTAAAGCTTTTAATTCCGCACCTTGTACACAAATATTCCACATATTATATTTTGTTTTATCAATATTATTAACATTATAAATAGTGTCAATAGTATTTGATTTTAATTTAATAGTGTTATCATAAGAAATATCTGGATATTCTATTAAATGCATTTTCATATTATACATAGATGATGATTCAGTATTATTAGATATATTAAATGTGTATTCATCACCATCATTATCACTTACTAGATAATTATGGATGTTGTCGCTTTTTGCATTAGCATCAATCCAAAAAATGTTATTAATATTAATAGAATTATAAAAATCCTGCTCTTCGCAATTATGTGCACCAATATGTATAATTCCTTTTATATTTAATTGTAATAAAATTTCTTTGAAATTATGAATTAGCATCCACTAATAATTTTAATAGATTTTTATGTTTTTTACTGTTTATATGTCTATAAATATGATAATCTCTGAAACATACATATGTTATTCCACATTCACATTGAACCGAACTTTGTTTTTTCTTTAAATTGTAATTTTCCTTTGCTTTTTCTTTATATTTTGATTGTATTGCCTGTGTTTTTTTTCTACATAAATCACAATATAAATAATAGATTTTTTCGCTTTCATTTTTATATGAAAACTCTTCAAAATTTTTAACAGTACGGCATTTAGTACATTCCATATATCAAACTATAATGCTAAATTATTCAAACCGCAAATATCAATTTTTTATTTTGAAATAATAGAATGAATATAAAAAAAATTAAAGCGATAAGTATTAAATGTTGTGACAATAAAAATGCAATAAAATATATTAGTAATGTATGTAAATTGGTTAAGGATTTAATTTTTCAATATTCAAAAGATAAAGAAATAGATTTCTTGGATACATTGAAATATTATTTAAGTGGTAACGATATTGGTAGTAATATACAGTCAGCAGGTCAAACATCTGGTGATGATTTAATTGATGTTATTGAAAATGGTAATTTAAGAGAACAAATGACAATAATAATGAATTTTGCCATGAGAGCATGCAATGTTATAATATGGGCGATTTGTAAAAATAATAAAATAATTAATAAAAAACAAAAGAGTAAAATAACACAGCGTTTATATCAATTAACAGGATTAAGTGATATTAAAGAAATACAACAGTATATTATAGAATGCGATGAATGTATATTGCCATGTAAATTTATTAGTTTATCGCAAGATGGTAGCGTTTCAGCTTCGCGTATGAATACTTTTCCAATGATAGATAGTTTAAGAGAACCTAGAAAAAACAATAAAAAATACAAGGTTAAAAAAGACGAAGTATATCCACCATTGAGTGTAAGAGAGGTAAAGTATATGAGTTTAAAGAAAAGTGATAAATATTTACCATGGATGACTGGATATAGATATTGGAAAATAAATGAAGATAATTTTTATATTAAATTAATGAAAAAATATAATCAAGATTATGTTTGTGGTCCATCAGGTAATACAGATTTGCAATTATCAGTTTTAAGCTTATTTAATAATTTTAATTTAAAATATAGTGTAATAGCGTGTGTTGGATGGATGTGCAATCCAATTGATCATTCGCCATGTGAGATATTGTTGGCATCTCTTCCTTATGGGAAATTATCATGGAGTATTAAAGATGATAGTTATAAATATATTGATTCTATTATAAATGCTAAATAGATATAAAGTAAATTATTATTATTATAATAAATGTTGAAAGAGTTTTTATTGTTAACTGTATTTTATGCTCTTGAATTATTTAAAGCACATAATAATGTTGAAAGCTTAAAAAGATATAATATATTGAATAATAGAGTATCAATATTAAATTCAAGCATCACAAATATGTATAAATTTATAAATGAATCTGAAATCAAAATAATATCTAAGTAATATGTTTATTATATAATAGATGGGGATGGATTACGAGATTATTGACGGTGTTAAATATAAAAAATGCAAAGAAAATCAAGAAAGACATCCAAAAACAATGAGATGTAGAAATAAGCTTATTGCAAAACCAGGATATGAAATCATTAAAAATAAATTATATAAAAAATGCAAAGAAAATCAAGAAAGACATCCAAAAACATTGCGTTGTAGAAAAGCAAAAAAAATATGTTATAACAATATGCTTAAATACGATGGTATTAATAGTTGTTATATAGATTCATTATTAGTTTCCATTTTTTCGTCTGATAATGATATAGTATATGAATTATTTTTTAAAAGTGAAATAAATGATAAAAAGTTAGAAGATAGCGCTTTATTAGTTAAACAAGAATTATTGAATATTTATTTAAAAATTAGAAAGAATAGTGATAGTGATAGTGAAGATAATTATAAATGTAGTAATTTAAGAAAGTTATTACAAGATTTTAAAAAGAAATATAACAAAGTATATCCAAATAATACAATAGATCAAAATAATTGGCAACGATCACAATCAGAACCTGTGCAAACTCTTGAATTTTTAAATATAATATTAAACTTTAAAGATACTACTGTTACACGATTAAGTAATTGGGGAACTAATAATAGACCTACTAAGAATATATTAAAAACAACACCTATTACAACACGTAAACAAAATAACTCAATAATTTATAGATTACCTTGTGAAAAAGGTAAAAAAAATCTAAATATATCTGATAAATTACCAAATACGATAAATATTACTAAATTTGATAAAGATAACATGTGGAAACCATCAAGTAATACTACATATAAATATAAAGTTGAAGAGGTTGAATTAATATCTGCTAAATTGTTATTTGTTCATATAGATAGATTAATATATGATAGAAGTACTGGTGGTATAATAAAATTAGAAACTAATGTGAAACCTGCTAGAAAAATCACATTAAAGGACAATAGTGTAAAATATTTACATTCTATTATTATGCATAATGGTGGTATTAATGCTGGACATTATACATGTTTATTTAGGTGTAAAAATAATAATAACAAATGGTTCTTATACGATGATTTAAAAAAAGAAATAAAATACGTGGGATCATTTACAGAAGTTATAAAAAGCAAAAAATATATGACATGTTGTACAGATTTAATATATATATAAATATAAAAATGATAATAATATTATAATGAAAGTATTATTTTACGGAAGTCGCGGGTGGATTGGTAAGCAATTTGTTGAATATTTTAATGATAATAATATAAATTATATTGAAGCCGATGCAAGAGCAGACGATGAAAATGCAGTTGAGAATGAAGTAATTAGATATAGTCCAACACATATCATATCATTTATAGGTAGAACATATGGTGGTAAATATAATACAATTGATTATTTAGAACAACCAGGAAAATTAGTAGATAATATCAGAGATAATCTTTATGCTCCAATGGTACTTTCTATTATAGCAAAAAAATATAATATTCATTTTACCTATTTGGGCACGGGATGTATTTTTAATAATATTGATCCAAATAATTCATACGTTGATGATGACGCTAAGCCAGATTTTTTTGGGTCTTCTTACTCAATTGTTAAAGGATATACTGATAGATTACAGCATATGTATAGTGATAACACACTAAATCTAAGAATTAGAATGCCAATTGTTAATTATTATCATGATAGAAATTTTATAACTAAAATACTGAAATATGATAAAATATGCTCAATGCCAAATTCAATGACTGTGCTCAATGATATGTATCCAGTAATTTTGGATATGATGAATAAAAAAACTACTGGAACATTTAATATGGTAAATAAAGGCATTATTTCTCATAATGAAATCTTAGAAATGTATAAAAAACATATTGATAATGATTTTACATGGAAGAATTTTACAATTGAAGAACAAAATCTAATATTACTATCTATGAGATCAAATATTCAATTGTCAAACGATAAACTTTATAACTTATATCCTAATATTCCTGATATTAAAACATCAGTGGAAAATTGTATTAAAACATATCATAATAAATCATAAATGTTCAAATTTATTAATATAATCTTCTATTGTGCCATCATTAATTATTTCTTTATTACATGGAATATATAGATTTTCTACTTCGGATAAATGCTGTTCGTTATTTTGTTCATATTCATTACTAGCAATTGAAGGTCTAATAACTTTAATAATATCTATATCAAGATGTTTTATTTTTTCGTATTCGTGAATAAATCTAAGATCACTAATTACATAAGTTTTATCATCTTCTATTTTTGATAAAAGAATATTCGCGAAATAATCCCTGCCAATATTTGGAATTAATTCCTGAATTTTATGCTGTAATACTTCTGTACCAATAAATTGTAATGCTTTTCTGGGACTAATACCCCATCGTTCGTCTATTGTATCTTTTTCATCATTATCACCATCTATTAAACCAACTTGCTCGTCACTGAAATTAAATAGTTGTTTTACTAATTGTTTTAAAGGTTCTGCAAATGATAATCTAGTATATCCATATTTTTCAATAATATGATTTGCTAAAACATCTTTACCACTACGCTTTGCACCACAAATAGCTATGATTCTCTTCATTTTTATTTGTTAATAAATATAAAAAATAATATCAATTTTTTAAATATAAAAAATATATAACACATAATCACAATATATAACTCTACACATTTGAGTATTTATTCACTAGCTTCCTCCTGAGCTTCCTCGGGAGTTTCCTTTTTGGATTTTTTATTAATCGCCTTCCTACCAGGATTCTTCTTAGGAGCTTCTACAACCTCCACGATTTCATCTTCCTCATCTTCCTTCTTTTTCTCAGGAGACATCTTCTCAGAAACCTTCTTATCTTCATTGGAAGGGGCTTTCGCTTTTTCAGCCTTCAATTCCTGCCAGAGCTTAGCAATTTCTGCAAAGATCTCAGTTTTGTCCATATCAGGATTAGCATCCTTTATCTCTGCATACTTCTCCTTCACGAAGATGTTGTATGCTGAGGGAGCGCGCTTCTCCTTGGGATTCCCATCCTTATCAACACCCTTCTTGCGCTTGGGCTTTTCAGCCTTTGCAGCTTTCTCTTCCTTTGCCTTTTCCTTGTAGTCCTTCCAGAACTGCTTGCAATACTCGTCAACATCCTTCTTGGTGTTGAGAGCCTCAGGCATGTTCTCGATGTGAACCTTGAAAGCGGCGTTGGCAGTGGTCATTGTTGAGATAGGTAGGATTGAAGTTCTACTGTCTTTGGTTGCTTTGTTCGTTTGATTTGCCTTACACAGATGATTTGTATCTGCTAAGACTCACAGGTTATGTGGTAATATTATCTGTTATAGTTGATATATCATTTTTTATATTTTTCTGGACAATTTTATTCCATGTTGAGTAATAATTGTTAATAAGGTATTGAAAATAAAAAATTGATATTTAAGAATTAAGTTTATTGTTTATAATAACAATTCAATGTTTGAGTCTAACAACTGCTGGGATATTCTTGATACTTATTTCCAAAAAGGAGGGTCTCTTGAATCATCTAACCCATTGGTAAAACATCAAATTGACAGCTATAACAAGTTTATTGATAATACATTGGGGCAAATTATTGCTGGATTTAATCCAATCAAAATCAAGGTAGCAAATCCTAAAAATGATTTGGGTTCTGATAATACTTATTGCATTTCTATAAATATTTTGCAACCCAGTGTTACGAAACCGAGCTATCAGTTACCAGATGGAACTCAAAATATCATGACACCTTATATTGCACGAATGAATAATATGTCATATTCAAGCAGTGTTTATGTAAATGTGCATGTTGTTACAGAAGTTACAAATAAAAATGGTATGACTGAAAAGTTTGATAAAACCGTAAATAATATTTATATTGGAAAGATTCCAATTATGGTTAAATCAAAGCTTTGTGTTTCAAATCAGATACAGGGTATTTGCGAAGAAAATAATAATGAGTGTATCTATGATTTCGGTGGCTATTTTATTATTAACGGAAATGAAAAAGTTCTTATTTCACAAGATAGAATCAATGAAAATAAGACACTTGTATTTCAGCCTAATAATAATAGCGAAGGATTGTATGCTGAAATTAGATCAATATGCGATTCATCTTATTTGCCACCCAAGACAACTTGTCTTAATATGAGTGGTAAGTTAAACCATATGGGTCGTATTATTAGAATTAATACATCATTCTTACGTTCAGAAGTTCCAGTATTTGTAATGTTTCGCGCACTTGGTATTACAAGTGATAAGGAGATTATCAACCATATTGTTTATGATATGAACAAAGAAAAGAATGAACGTATTATTTCAGAATTAATGGCATGTTGTGAAGATTCTTGTGACATTACTACACAAGAGCAAGCTGAAAATGTCCTTATAAAGATTATGATTGGTGCAAATAAAAATAATGAACATGAAGAAAATAGAGAGTTATTACGTAATAATCTTATTAATGACTTTCTACCTCATGTAGGTAAAAGTTATAGACGCAAGGCACTTTATGTTGGTTATATTATTCGCAAAATGATCCGTATCTATCTTGGTTATGATAAATATGACAACCGTGATTCTTATATCAATAAGCGTGTAGATACACCAGGTATCCTGATGTCAAATTTGTTCAGACAATGCTATGGTAAAATGACAAAGGAACTTAAATCTGCTATTGAAAAAGAATTGGGTCTTTGGCGCGGCAATAGTAATACACCTATTTCAAATATTATATCTGAAATTAGTATTACAAGATTCTTTAAACAATCGCTCCTTGAATCATGGATCAAATATTCATTGTCAACAGGAAATTGGGGTATCAAAAGCATGGGAACATTTCAAAATATTAAACAAGGTGTATCACAAGTTTTAAATAGAATGTCTTATGCAAGTACCCTATCTCATTTACGTAGAATTAATACAGCTATGGAAAAGAATGGCAAATTAGTTCAACCGCGTAAATTGGATAATTCTCAAATTGGTATGATTTGTCCTGCTGAGACACCAGAAGGTAGTTCTGTTGGGCTAGTTAAAAACATGGCACTTAGTACTAACATCTCAATTTCTATGAATAGCACTCATATCAGGAAAATTCTAATTGAGCTAGGTATCAATACATACGATGATAGTTTCGGTTACAGTTCTAATAAATCATCAACACATTTTCTAAAAGAAATGGGTAACGAAAATAATGTGTATGTTATGATAAATGGTGATATTATTGGATATCATTGTAATCCTAATGAATTATATAGCAAATTGAAGCATTATAAGAGAAGTGGTATCATTCATCCAATGACATCTATTGTATGGAATATTCAGCGCTCCAATATTATAATTAGTACAGAAGCAGGACGTATGTATAGACCACTATATATAGTAGATTATGATAAAGATGCTAAGAAGCGTGTTCTTAGAATTGAACTTATCTTAAAAAGAAAAAATATTAGTTTCAAGGAATATATCAAAAATAAACACTTTGATTATTTCATTGTACCAAATGAAATTATTAAAAATCATGATGATTCAGATAGCTATTTAGATGAAGAAGGTTTCATTGAATATATGGATTGTGATGAAATTAATAATTCAATGATTGCTACATTTCCAAGTGATCTTGATGAAGGTATGAAAGGTACAGCGATGCCTCCTTGTTATACGCATTGTGAAATTCACCCAAGTTTGATTAATGGTATTCTAGGTGTAAATATTCCATTTAGTGACCACAATCAATCTCCAAGAAATTGTTATCAATGTGCAATGGGTAAGCAAGCACTTGGTATTTATACAAGTAATTTCAATAAAAGAATTGATACAATGGGAAATATCTTGAATTACCCTCAAAAATCACTTGTATTTACAAAGCTATCTAAATACACGATGGCACATAAATTACCATCAGGTGTTAATGCTATTGTTGCAATTATGACACATACTGGATTTAATCAAGAAGATAGTATTATGATTAATCAATCAGCACTTGATAGAGGGCTATTCACAAGCACTTATTATAAAGCCATGAGAGACGTTTGTAATAAAAATCATAGTACTGGTGAAGAAGAAATCTTTACAAATCCTGAAAATAATTCTGTACAAAAACCATATTCATATAATAAATTAGATAATGATGGATTTGTACAAAAGAATACTTATGTTAATGGCAATGATGTAATTGTTGGTAAAGTTATGCCTAAAAAAGTAAATGGTGAAATAAATTATCATGATAACAGTCTTGTGATGAAAGCTAATGATGATGGTTACGTTGATATGAATTATAATGGTATTAATAGCGATGGATATAAGTTTTGCAAAGTTAGAATTCGTAAAAACAGAAAGCCTGAAATTGGTGATAAATGTGCTAGTTGTAGTGCGCAAAAAGGGACTATTGGTATGACATATAAACATCAAGATATGCCATTTACAAAAGATGGTATTGTACCAGATATTATTATGAATCCTCATGCTATTCCTTCCCGTATGACTATCGCACAATTGATGGAATGTATTATGGGTAAAGCGGGTTGTCATATTGGTGCATTTGGAGATTCAACACCATATAATGATTGTTCCGTAGAAGATATTGCAAAGGTACTCGAAGAATCTGGTATGGAAAGATATGGTAACGAGATTCTATATAATGGACGTACAGGAGAACAAATTAGAACCGAAATATTTATTGGACCTACATACTACCAAAGATTGAAACATATGGTTACCGATAAGGTTCATTCGCGTGGTTCAAATGGACCTATTGTTATGCTTACTAGACAACCCAGTGAAGGTCGTGCCCGTTCTGGTGGTTTGCGTTTAGGTGAAATGGAGCGTGATTGCTTTATAGCACATGGTACAGCCAATTTCCTTGCAGAGAGAATGCTTCATGTATCAGATAATTATAGAATATTCGTTTGTAAATATTGTGGTATGAATGCAAATGTAAATACTGATAAAAATATTTACAGTTGTAAAAATTGTAAAAATAATACAGATATTGCACAAGTACGTATGCCGTATGCATTTAAGCTACTTAATCAAGAGCTTTATACAATGAATATTATGATGAGATATATTTGCAATTAATATATAAATATTATTATTATGATATAAATTAAAGTTATTTGATAAATTGTTATAGTACTTAATATTTGCAATTGTCATTTTGTTTAATTATATAAAAAATAATTGTTAATATAATTAAACAATGTATACTAACTTACATTATATGTTCGGTGGCAATAATAGCTATGTTGATTATTACTTCGGTAATAATTATGTTTTACAAAAAGAAAATGAATTATTGAAAAAAGAATTAAAAAAAGAAAAAGAAATAAACAAGGATTTAAAAGCTACAAATAAGATAATTCAAGATTATATTATAAATATAGAAAATAAAAATGAATCTTTAAATAATGATTTAGATGAGTTAAAATTCAAATACAATATGTTAAAACTGAAAAATAACGATATAATTGAAGATTTTGAAAAGATATAAGAGTTTGATTTATTATATTTAATAAATAAATGTATAAAGACCTAATGAACTTTTATAACTTTCGCATGTCATCTCTTTTGTATATTCTAGATAATACAAAACATCTTGAAAAATATAATTGTAAAAAAGAAGATGTACTAAATTTCGGCGGCATTCATTATTGTGTTGATGATAGTGTAAATACTATTGATTCGTGGGCGGTACCACATAATGAGAGTGGTATTTCTCCAAATATTCCGATTTATTCAGGAGATGTTCCATTCGGTGTAAATAAAAAACGTTATGAAGTTAGAGGGTATTAGGAAATATTATTTAAGAATATAACTGGATATAAATATATATGACTGATTTTATTAAAAAGTATCATTATTTAAAGGAGAGAAAGGATGATATTTTTTTTATGAATAAAGCAATTGAAAATGCAAATAATAGCGATGGTGGTCCATTTGGGGCAGTAATAATTAAAGAAAAAAATATTATTTCTAATGGTAATAATAAGGTAACAGTAGATAATGACCCGTCGGCGCATGCTGAAATTGTTGCAATTAGAAATGCATGTAAAGAATTAAATACTTTTAATTTGGAAGGCTGTTCTATTTATACGAGTTGTGAACCATGTCCCATGTGTTTGTCTGCATGTTATTGGGCTCGCTTAGATAAGATATATTATAGTAATACAAGAGTTGATGCAGCAAATATTGGTTTTAGTGATGATTTTATTTATAAAGAATTAGAAAAATCTAATGATGCCAAATGTCTACCAATAATAAAAGTAGATAATAAAGAGGCAATTAAGACTTTTGAGAGATGGGCAGCAAATACAAATAAGGTTAAATACTAAAAATGTACTGGATTTATATAACCTATAATAACGAAAAAATGATAGCTCTTGGGGTTAAACTGAGATATATACTAGCAATCATGACTGGTAATGCAAACGAAAATAATTGGATTATTCGTATTCAGGATGGCAAACACTTCTTCCAACAAGGACATAATGGCATATGGGCTATACGAAATATAACAAAATACCAAAATATCTTGAAAAAATTCAAGAAAGGTGACAATATCTGGTTTATGCAAAACAAACAGTCTACTGGTGAAGATGGCAAATTTACTGCATATGGAAAATACGACAGAAACTTTATAAGAGAAGTTGGCATCATTGACAGAGAGAACAAGAAAAGAGGGTGGGACAAGCATACCCCAATATTTGGGGGAATATGGGGTATAGAGATAAGATTTACTGAGTTTAAGGACCTAAGAAAAAGATCAGGCTTTGTAACAGGTATATCTTCTCCTTGTCCAGATGCTGTTATGCCAAGATGTATTTATGAAACACATATTGACTTTGACTTACTCAAAGCCCATCTAAACAATACGTAAAGAATTGATTAAAAATTGATTTTGTATATTATTTATTTTTTTACATTATAATATGGCTACTGTAAGCTATATGGAGTATTTCAATGCTATGCCAGATGATATCAAGGAAATGGTATATAGCAAAATTATATATCCTCAATCCGAGGAACTATTACAGGAAATCAGAAATCGAAAAATATATAATTTTGTATTAAAAAAATTAGGGTACGACGAATTGAAACCTACCTTGGATAATGTGACAACTGTTCTTTCAAATACACCACCAGTATACTCTATATATATTATGAATATTATTGGACTAATGCGTATGCGAGAAATAGATATAGAATAAAATATGAAAATATATACATATACACACAACACACTCTATATATTTTTTACTTATTCCAAGCCTAGGTAGTCTCAGGATTGGCTTTCTTGATCTCGGGATACTTCTCCTTCATTTTATAATAAAAATTGATTTTTATTTTGCCATGGTTTTATGTTTGTCCAAGGTGTTTTATTATGCAACCATTGAGAAATCTTGTTTTTCCAAGGATTTTTATTTTTCCATGGTATCCATATATGAGGATCATAATATATTTTTCTAATACGTTTTATATAAAAGCTCAATGTTAATATTGTACTTGTTATTAAACCATTTGTAAAAATTATAACTGGGTAATTATAGTTTTTTCATAATTTAATATATATATACTATACGATAAATAAGTAGCATAACTTAACCATATTATATAAGGAACTAATGCAATTATAGCCAATATATGAACATTACTATAATAATTAGATTGCATAATAAATTGTAATAATGTTAATATTGCAAATATCAAACTCAATACTACCATTATAAATCCATTAAATAATCCATTTTCACCGAAAAAAACTGGTATATATGAAAAATTAAATACGAGAGCAATAATAGGTATTATCCAATATTTGACATTTTTAAAGTATGTTCTTTTACCACACTTAGATATTCCATAAGGACGACAATCAGCATCATATAACGCGTAACTATATATTAAGCCAATTAGTAAATATAATATAGGCCATACTATTCCAAATAAATAACTAGGTGGATAATAATCTGGTTTTTTTTGGTTCTTATATTTATCTTCCTGCCACTTTTTACCATAAATAGCGCCAATAGACATGCCAATTATCAATGGTAAAAAAACAATAGTATAATATATAACATTAACTATAATGTCAGTACTTTTTTTACTTTTAGATTTATAACAATATATATCACTTATACAATCCATAGCAAAGATATCTAATATAATACTAGAATTATAAAAAATATATAATATATAACTGGTTCTTAGTTGCTAGTCTCATTTAATACATTTTCCATCTTAGGCTTACGTCCACACTTTTTCTTGGGTTATTCTTCATCAGAAGGGACTTCTTCTTCCAGCACAATTTTCTCTTTTTGTTCTACATTCTCACCCTTCTGAGCCTTCCAGAGGCGGGCGATTTCTGTGAGTATTTCCTTGTTGTCCATTTCAGGATTAGCCTCCTTGACCTCTGCACGCTTATCTTTCACAAAGATGTTGTATGCAGAAGGAGGACGCTTCTCCTTAGGGTTGCCATCATTGTCGACACCCTTCTTGCGCTTAGGCTTTTTAGCTTTGGCTGCCTTATCAGCAGCCTTGGCTTCCTTTGCCTTCTCCATGTAGTCCTTCCAGAACTGCTTGCAATACTCGTCAACATCCTTCTTGGTGTTGAGAGCCTCAGGCATGTTCTCGACGTGGACCTTGAAGAGAGCGGCAGCAGCGACAGTGGTCATTGTTGCGATAGGTTGGTTTGGTTGGCTTCTTTGCGTATCTGGGTTGTTGGATAAACAGAAAAATAAAACAGACATAATCATTTTTTATATTTTTTAGAACATTTTAGTACAATTTATTACTGCATATTATTGAAATCCTTCCAATCCTTATTAACTGTACGGCGATTTTTATGGGCATAGCGGCTGTCTCTCATCTTTGTGCGAATATTCTTATCAGCCTTAATATTATCTCCATAAAACTTATTCTTGTAACTTCTAGGAATTTTAACAACATCACCAATGTCATCGTGTTTCTCTACATAGCTGTTGAACTTGCGAGAGCTGATTTTATAAGTTGACATTTGTGATTGATATGATAATAAAAAAATATAAATAACACAATCAATTTTTATTTACCTTGAATTATATTTTCATATATTTTAATTTTGTCTTTTATATCTGCATTACAAATGGGTAAAAAAATGTTCGTGTTTTATAATAAAAAATATATAAATATATATATATATATAGTCATTTTTTTATATTTAACAACCCATATATTGGGTGTTTTTATAGTATTTTTCGTATTTATGCGTTATATTTTTTGTATTATTGGGATTAATATCCATCAATAGTTTCTTTATCATTTCAATGAATACTTTACATTGTTCATTTTTGTTATATGACATTACTAAATAACAAACGCTTTTATGCTCTGCTTCTAATTCATCAATTAAATAACTGGCTTTTTCTTGATACCATATTTTTAGTAGTTTGTAATGAAAATCTGATAAGTCGTTATACTTAAATTGCTTTACCCAGAAAAGTGTCTTTCTAATCTTGCCATAATGTTCAATCTCCTTCAATAAAGAAACAGGTGGAATGCAAATATATTTTGCACATTCGCTAAGAATATCATCGGGAAGAGCATCAATCATTTGAGAACGCGACATCATAAATGTGGACATTATGTTACTTATATAAAATAAGCATTTTTATCAATTTTTAATTAAAATAGAACATAATACATCATATAGTAAAATAATTATATTTTAATTTAAAAGTAATGTTACGATAATTTACTCTGTATCAATATTTTTATTTTATTTTTAATATCTTTTAAATTCATATTATTAGCTATTCCAACAAGTACTATATGTCCTTGTCCGAAATATAATTCTTTCATATATTAAATAAAAATAAAATTAATATCCACCTCTTAAACGTAAAACTAAATGGAGGGTTGATTCTTTTTGAATATTATAATCAGCAAGTGTTCTACCATCTTCAAGTTGTTTTCCTGCAAAAATTAATCTTTGTTGATCAGGTGGAATACCTTCTTTGTCTTGAATTTTACTTTTAATCATATCAATTGTATCAGATGATTCTACATCAAGTGTAATAGTTTTACCTGTTAAAGTTTTAACGAAAATCTGCATATCTTATTATTATATATATAAATATTTTTTATATATATTATTGTAAATGGATAATATTAATAACCTCCTAAATAATATGTTAATTACAAAACCATGTAACATATGTAAAAAAGTAAATAATAATAATAATAAAAACATCTGTACAAATTGTGCTAAAAAATTAACACCACATTATGAAAATTGTACATGCATTTATTGTAGATAATCCAATTTACATTAACATTTTTTTCTTAGATATTTCATTAGGATTCCATGAAATATATATAATATTTGGATTCGGTTCAGGTAATATTTGAACGAATAATCCGTTTTTTCTTAATGAATCAACTACATAATCAATGCAATCTTTAATCTTATAAAGAGGCTTTCCATAAACATAATATGGTATTTCATAAAATATATTCATACCGCCTATTGTTGCTGTGTTTTTAATTTTTACATGACATGTTTCAATAATTTTATCAAAGGTAGTATATTTAGCATTATTTTTTTTTTCTTTTAAAGTATACAATTCCGATAAAGAAATTCTTGGAGGCATTATTAATTAATATATACAAATTATTTAAAGCTGTTTAATTGAACTATCTTCAAGCTCGTAAAATTGAACCATTTTATTATAATCAACAGATACTTTTTCTTTTTTAACTGCTTTATTTTTATTTAGACCCTTATTATAGAAATCATTAATCATATCTTCACTAATAGCATAATTAAAATATTTGACATCACCCATTTTAAGAACATTATCTTCACTTAATTTAGTTGTATCAAAGAATTGATCTAAATTAACACCATTATATGCATCACGAGATATTATATCAGTTAAAGTGGGGTTTATATAAAGTGGTGATCTATTATCTTTATGTGTTGCTGAGTGTGTATTGTTATTTAATTCAACACCATATATAGTTTCAACTTTATCATCAAATACTAACATGCCATTCATATATATTTTACACATAGCACGATTTACTGCTAATATATTAGCACTATCAGCTACTTCTTTCATAACAACAGTAATCATAAACCATTTACTATCAAATGGAATATCCCAAATACCTAATAAGTTTTTATTTTTTGTTTCCCAATTATCACCAGCCTGTGTTTGGCTACATTCTTCATATGAAGAATTATATTGATATGAATCAGGTGATAAAATATTATTATAATCAACCGCTAATTTTGAACCATTATGATTAATACGAATTAATGGATTTTTTGTTAATAAAGTTGGTATTATCGTTTCATCTGTTGAACGACCAGAACAATTATAATTATTTACATTATAATAAAATATTTTTTCACCTTTTAATAACAATGCGATATCTTTATGTTCATTATTATATTTTTCTATTTTTTCTTTGTTAATATATAACCAAAAATTATACGAATATTCAGCACCACCTTGTTGATTAATTGATGATTTAATTGGTAAATAATTATTATGCATTTTATTGTTGGTATTATATTTCCATTCTTTGTTTGAATTAAAATCAAAAACACCATCTATAATGTCTACTTCTCTTCTTATATTATTTTCACCATTGAACATGTTTTGTAATTCAATTAAATATATATTATAAGCTACATATCCCATTAATAATAATACAATTAATGAAATTATAATTTGTTGTACAGGACTACCTTCCATTATTTGTTACTTATCTATTTAAAATATGGAAATAAAAATAATAATTAATTCATTTTACTTAATTTTATTCGCTCATTTCTACATCAGCGGCTTTTAATTTATATATTGGGTTTCTTAAACCGTATGCACCTATTCCGAGAGAAGCTAACATACCATTTATTGGTCCAGCGCGGTATTCCTTATACATATCATTTTTATTTAAATCGTAATTAAACATGGTAAATTTACTTAATAAACCTGAAAATCCATATGGGCTACCTATTCCTTGACCACCAACTAATAAAGATCCGCTGCTATCTAAATTTAATTTATCTAATCTTAATGTTCCTGAAATTCCTTTTGTTCTATCAAGAGTTTCATAATAATTCCCGTCAATATATGTAGTTATTGAACCACCGCCAATATCATTTATAACAAAACCTACATGTACCCATCTTTGTATTGGTACGTAATTGATAGAGAAACCAGTTGCTATACCATCATTTGATAAATAATTATTAATACTTGATTCAGCATAGTCTTCTGCTCTTGCCCAATATGGTTCTGAATTGTTATTTAATGCAAATCTTACATGTAATGTGTTTTTATCCCTATCTAAAATAATATGTGGGCTTGCATCTGCTATGTGTTTATTATTATCATTATTACTTATATGAGCAACATGTCTATATCTACCAGCTCCTGAATTTATATTAAATATATAAATCCAAAAGCAATAAGAGCGTTTTTTACCATTTCCACTTTCTAATTTTTGTTTAAATGGCAATTCTGATAATTGATTGCAAAATAATGGAACATCAGATCCAGGTATTAATATTTTTTGTTGATATAATACTGTATCAGTTATTATATAATATATAATATATCCTACAATAGCGGCAATTACCAATAATACTATTACTAAGAATAATACACTAGTATTATCACTTAATGTTTCAACAATAGCATCCTTAGTATCTTGAATAGATATATTGTTAATAGCATTAGTTACAGAAGAAGCAGCAGAACTTACAGCTGCACCAGTATTTTGAACTATTTTGTTATTAGTAGCAACATCACTTACATTTGAAAAAGCACTAGAAACACTATCTCCAACATTATCTAAAATATCTTTATTTGTATTCTGTGGTACGTCCGCCATTTTTTTATTTCAATTATCTAATTAAAGGAAATAAATTTTCTATTAAATAAATTTGTATGATAATTTGATATTTGGTAATATGGAAAATTACTAGAATTATATGTTGATTTAATATTTTTTTTCTGTAATGATAAGTAACTCAAAATTTTAGTAAAACTTCCTATATTTGATACAGCTCCTTTCTTATATTTAAATAATGACAAATAATATACATATGATGAAAATATATTTATACATGATTCTACATTGTTTTTAAACATATAATAATCATAATAGCACATCATATCCATAAATTTTTTATAAAACTCATTTTTTTTCTTATATGTTACTGTACGATTATCTAAATCTTTAATTAAGTTTTCGTGAAATTTTAAGGGTATCATCCATGAATCTTTACTTATTATTTTTTCAATTTTTTCTCTTTCAAAATTATCTCCATATAAAAAGCTAATATTTGTATAATCTTCAACGATAAGTTGTTCTAATTCTTCATTTGGATTTTCTATATCGTTGAATAATTTTTCTAAGTTACCGTTTGATGCTTTAACTAATTCTTCTATATTATTTATTTTTCTTCTACACAATAAACTTTTGATATCTTTATAATTAGGTATTTCTAAGTTGTATATTTTACATACTTTTTTAATTTCACCGATTTTCTTAATTATATCATTATTTGTAATACAAATAATAGGTATATTTTTAAGCTTTTTTTTATTCAACAATTTTAATAAACATACATTGATTGTTTTATCAGTGACAAATATACAATCAAAATTATCTATGACAATAACTTTATTTCTAATATTATTTGTAAGTATTTGCATTAATGATGAGCTAGTAGTTTTTTGTATTACATCATTCATATGTGCCGATGTATAGCAATTATTATTATCAATTGTTGTTATATCATAATTCAAATAGTTACATATAGCGTTAATCGTATAAGTTTTTCCGATACATGTAGCCCCCGCTACTATTATACAACTTTCTGGCGATATTTTAATATTATAATTAAAATTTTTTAACCACATTAATATTTCTTTATAAATATTGTGATTACCGCAAAACCCATTGATTAATTCATTCATTATTATATATATATTAATTCTATCATTAATACTGTTAAATATAAAATGAGCGCAAGTAATGGTAATACTAACATAACTGGCATCATTGTTGTTTCATCATCTATTTTGTAACCAAACTTTTTCATATTACCATCTCCGTCAAACATAATATAAGGTTGTGTCATAAATATTATGGCAACAATTATTAAGTAAATTACAAGTGTTATAATTCTTCTCGAAAACATTCTTTATCTATTATTTTAATAAGGAAAGAAAAAAATGAATTATAATATATTACTATTAATACTAGTTATAATTTTAATATTTATATTATTGAAATTTTCTTGCAAAGAAACTTTTGTAAGTGGCACAACATTAATTACAGATAATCAACAAAATGTAGCGGGATCATTATTTGTATCTAGTGATAGCATGGCTAATTTAATAGATAATATAAAAAAAACAAATAAAATTGACGGAAGTATTGTGGGTATAAATAAACCGTTAACAGTTATATTAGATCCATATATCAATTATTATGTTCTTAATAATAATGCAATTACAAGAAAATATGATCCAGGTATATTTGTATGTATTAGTACAATTAGATTGGGAATAAATAAGTGTATATGGAATCTAAATAGAAAAGTCATAGCATATGTTTCAATGACTGATTATTTATTTATTCAAGCATTCATCAAGGCATATAGACAAGATATATCAAAAATAACTATTATTAAAATAACTACCGATGATTTAAAGAGTAAAGATAAGAAGTTTGATTATTTATTTACTTATGTTGTTCTTGATAGTAATTATATGTATTATTTAAAAGAACAGAAATATTTTATAAATGGTTTCGATGATGTTGATATATATAGAATAAAAGCATTTTATCCATTTATTGAAGAAAATTATAGTAATATTAGACAGTATTTTAATAAAAATTTAAATGATCGTACTTATGATGTTTATTTAAGTAATAAAACAAGTTTAATACCTACGATGTCTCTTAATGTTGTAAGTTCAGTAGAAAATTTTATAACAAGACTTAAAATGCCAAAGGATTACTTAGAAGCGGTTGATAGAGAAAATGAGAAAGGTAATAATACTGGCAACTATGGTTGTTACGGTAATGATAAGATAACAAATAAGTTTGAATGCGATTCATTATATAATTATGATGGTACTGCAAAAAAGTATTATAGTAAATGGGATAAAAAATGTACAAAAAATGAAGAATGTCCTTATTACAAATCAAATAAGAATTATCCAAATAACAGAGGAGGATGTAAAGATGGTTTTTGTGAGTTTCCAGTAGGTGTAAAACGTATAGGTTTCAAAAAATATAAAGATACTGATGTAAATCGTCCATTATGTTATAATTGTAGTGATACAACTGATTATGATTGTTGTGCTAATATAGAAGATTACAATGGTAATACTGATTATGTATTTGAAAATGATTTTAATAATAGAAAAGATAATAAATTGAGAACAATAATTTCCTCATTAAATTATAGAGTATCATAATAATTATGAATAATAATTACATAGTATGTTCTTTTAATTTAGTATCAATAATTATTATAGTTATATTATATTTTATTGTAATAAGAAAGTATATACATAGCGAAAAAACTGTTGAAACTTTTAATATGAATGAATCAAATATTAGATATAATAATTTATTTAATTACAAGCCTTCTAATGCAAGAATAATGTATAATAATACTGGTGAATTGCCATGGAACCGACATGTTATTAACTCTAGTATACCTTATGATATTGATATAAAACACGAAGCACAAAATGTATATTACTATGAGCATGATAATGAAACTTATACTGATAAATTAAAAAAGCTT